>OMLO01000923.1_pt1:15000-21239 | contig 21239 bp, 10 predicted proteins | sample 1674811 | NCBI WGS metagenome assembly OMLO01 (sample SAMN06265003, study PRJEB25207) | coral metagenome | isolation source: Coral host | place: Mexico:La Bocana,Puerto Morelos, Mexico | collected 2008-11-13 | reverse complement strand
CGCTTCGATCCCACGATATCTCAACCATTACTTTAGCTTAATTGTAGTTAACCTAATTATTTGAGTTGCTCCTGCACATGGCCAGTACAACTTACATTTTGTCCAGTGAAAATCTGAATGCACTGGACAATGGACCAGTACACCAAAAAGTTAATTTCGAGCCCTGCTGCAGGAGCAGCCCGGCGTATGCAAGGTGAAGTGGTACAGTTCCAGTGGAGTCGTGTTGACCTTGTTAAGATGTTTCAACGGGTACAGGCCAATTAAGTTTGGATAATTCAGTTCAAGATTTAAGGAGTTTGTGTTTACAATGGCAATGGTCATAGTCTCAGATCTATAACCATGACGTACACGATTCGAAAAGTAAGTTAAGTTATAATTTATATTAACACAATACACTTTATAAAGTGTGTTTTTTTTATCCCGTCTAAACTCAGTCCTGTTTTCAGAGTTGACTCCTGTCAGTCCGGCTTAGATTTTGGTTACTTTCCAGCGGCGGATCGAGACCTCAATGTAACGCGGTTCCCCATAATGTCGCGAGTCCTTCAAGTCTTTGATTAAGGTAGACGCCAAAATGGTTTGGACTCTGCGGGCGTTACGAATAACGGAATGGAGGGCGGGACTCTTCACCTGGATCCCCCACTGTTTCCTACTAATTCTACACCCCCTATTTTCAATCCCCCCCCCGTCTGCAGACTTATGCCTAACGTACCTCACTGGCTTACTTTGTCCATGTTCTTTACATCAGGCGCCTCAAAGCCCAGAGAGGCTCAAGTGCTATTACAAGACAGGCCATCCCCTCTGTACCATTAAACGGTGTCCCATTGAGGTGGTCTTTACAAACCCGGATATCATGATCCTGCGCAATATAATGAGTGACGCTGAAATCGAAAAAGTTATAAAAATATCAAAACCTTTGGTAAGGACGCTCTTTTATTTAATTTAATTCCTTTTGGGGATAGTCTGCAGAACATGTTAAAGGAAAGACAAAAGTACGGTTGCAAAATAGTAATTTGAAGAAATATACTTAATTCCTTGATAATCATGTCAATATATTTTTTTTTTCAGCTCAATAGAGCAACTGTTCATAACCCAATCACAGGACAGTTGGAGTTTGCAAAGTACAGAATAAGCAAAAAGTACGTAAGTACACATATATCAGTTAAATCTGGAACTAAAAGTTTTTTTCTCCAACCTCACCGCCTCCCTCCTCCTCATTATCATCACAGGTAGAAGGAAAACCAATACATGTAATAATAGTGGTGATATTTTTTTACAAAAACTTTACCTAGAAAATGACTGAACTCGTTTGGAAGAGACGTGACTAACGATTGCGAACTGACTTGATGTCTTGATGTACACCCCTTAGAAAGACGTTGAGCATCTCCGCGACCTTTTCGCATGGGAGTCCCCTCAGCCCAAACTCTCATCCATGACTGCACATCATAAGTACCAATCTAAGAAGGTGACCACTAGCTTTTAAGTTCAATTCTATTTGTATTTTTTTTTAAGTTGCTGGTTAAACGGAGGCCATGATGAGCTCATTGATCGCGTGAACGCACGGATGTCAGCTTTGACGGGATTAAATTTGGAAACTGCCGAGGATTTCCAGGTCTTTATTTAATTGTTTCTTTCTTTCTTTCCACTTCTGTTCCATTTCTTGTCCTTTTCTTTGTAATGAATCGCATAGCTGAGAGAATTCTTACACTCTGATTGGCTATCCATGCGAATTTATTGGGATTGAAACTTGAAAGTGATTTATTTTTTTTACGATATCGCGCACTTCTCAAAATTGTTTGTTTGGCATTGCAAAACATTATAAAAGAAAGAAAACCGTCATTTATGCTTTGATTGTCAGCTTCGACGTTAGAAAAGCCAACAGAAAAAAAGTGTTTTGGGTATTCAGGCCACTGAACTCAATTTCAGCTTTCTCTAGCACTGAATTGAAGAAGAGCAGCAGTTGTTTTCGTCACATAGCAAGTGCAGAAAACTGCTTGGATAGAGCCTAAAGAGAAGACAGAAGACAAGAAACAGAAAGAAAATAAAATGTCCGTGTCGCGCGAACAAACGTGATCGTCAATAAATGGCAGCTATACGCTCGAAATCAAACACTAGCTTGATATTACATGTGAAGAATAACTTCATATTTTTTTGAAGTTATTATACTGTGATTTTATCTTCCATGTGATGTCACATGGATTAACTGATTGATTGATTGATTGATTGATGTCAATCCGGTCGTTGTCTCTCACTAAAATCCTACAAGACAACTCCTTCAAATTTGTTTGCACTACAGCAAGATTTATATTAAATCCAAACATTTTAGCTTCTCATCAGTATTCTTTGACTAACACTGTACTATCGATCACTTGATCCTAATACATGTAGCTCTCGTTTTTAAAACGTCTCGTTTCTGCAAACCAAAGCAACCGCTTTGTTTAAGCGATTCGCGGAAATCAACAAATGTTGGCACAGCGAACTGACTTTCTTTTCGAGACAAACCAGAAATGCCGAGATTTGAGAAACGGCCTTTCTCTCAAACGTAAAGCATTGAACTTAAAAGTATCGTATTTTTGTTAATTTCATTGAAGCTTAAGGTACTTACTTCATCTCGTCTTCTTGAAACCCTTAGCCGGCAACGTCAAATGCTTTCAGTTCGGATGCAAACTCAAGTTCGCGGCGGTCGAAGAGCGAACAACAAGTGTTTATAATTTTGTCTTCTTCCAATTAATTGAACTTGGAATAGAAGTTGTAAAAACCAAGTATGTTTTGCAGACTACCGCCCCTGATTAAGACGTTTAGATAATACTAAGCTCGTTCGAACAATTACAAAACGAAGCTTCGTCGACCACGAGGTTCAAATTATGTTTTCTCCTTCAGCTTCATTTCTATTCGCTGGCGCCTCCTGACATTACAGTTATGACAGTTGCTTTCAAATGGCTTTTCTTGAGTGGTCGACGTTGAAATGTTTAGCTAATTTATTTTGTAATTTTTTGCGCGTGAAATCTGCCAGGTAAGGAATTTTTTTTTGTTGTAGATTCAACTCTTTTTGCATCGTCTGCTGTGTTTCCTCGTTTCAAAACCCCATTTGAGTCTTGGACCTTGGATTATTGGATTTGTGTGAAGTTTTAATTTTAGCGTTGTCTACTTCAGTTTTCATTCCTCTTAGATCAAAAAGCTGTGAGACTTTCTCATACCTGGCAATAGTAATAATTGATACATGTCTGTCTGTAAATTTTTTATGTAGTCTTTCAATTAGTCCGACTTAGTTTTAAATTTTGATAAAATTTAACTTTTTTGATCTCTTTGTCAGGTACAAAATTATGGATTGGCAGGACACTACGATCCCCACTTCGACTTTTCAAGGGTATGATGCTTAGCCGGTCACAGAATTCAGTTTGAATGAGTTGTTCTAGTTTGCCAGTTACAAAGCTACCATTACGGGTAAACTAAAGATAAAAATTTACTTAGATGAAAAAACACCAAAAAGATAATAATAAACCATAAAACACAAGGATGGTTAGGGATGGAGAATATTAACATGCATTACAAATGATAAACAAAAAAAAAATCTAAGCTTTTCAACGCGCTAGCCACGACGCAGCTCCTATAACGTAGTTGGCGATACTGTTGCCTTCGTCTTTCTTAAACAGTCTTACTACAATTTCTCTTCAGGATCTTGAGAATTCAACATTGGGTCAACTTGGAACCGGAAACAGGATAGCGACAGTTCTTCTCTACGTATGTGATTTTCTTTTCTTTGTGTCACTTAATTTCAACCTGTGTTCCGAGGATCCTCATTTTCCCGCTCTAGAGGATGAGAGACCCTGACAACGAGGGCGGGAAGATGAAAGACCCTGGGAACGAGGTTAACTCATTTTCAGACATTGAAACTCATTCATTATCGTAAAAGCAGGATTTTAAGTAAGCGAAGCTGAATTTGACTGCCCACATGCCTTTTCCTGACTTGATTTCTCCATTTGATTGCGCGCATGACATTTCAACTGTTTAGAAAGTAAGGCAATATACATCCCTTAGACAAAATTGTGATCACTTTTTCAGTTAGCAGAAACTCGTCGGGCAAGGATGTCTTGCAAATTAGTAAATGTTATTCGTCATGAGCGTAATTTACCGAATTTTGGATTTTCAGACACGTTGTGGTGACGTTACCTTAAAAGGTTGACTCTTCATGACGCGTAGTCCACTAAACTCATTGACACGTTTTTGTTAGAAATAACAACTGCTTTAGTTGTGTGTGTAACTGCGATGATCAATCACAAATTCATATCATTCTCCGCAGTTATTTTTTTCAGGCTTTAATTTCACAACTGCTTAAGTTGTGTGTTTAACTGCGATGATCATTCAACTCAGAAATAGTACCCTTAATTAAATAAGTGCTCCAAAAGTTTTCTACACGTAATTGTTCTTTTACTTACATTCACAGATGAGCGATGTGGAGGCCGGTGGAGCTACTGTGTTCCCATATGTGGGTGCCAGGGTAATGCCTAAAAAGGTAGGAAAACACATTGACAGGTGATTTGTTCATTTAGCGCTCAAATTAAAACCATCTATTGTACCCAAATATGAGACTTTACTTGGTGCCCAACACAAAGCAAGATCAATATGATGTTTCTCTTTACTGTTGATCTTGAATTTTCTACAGTTTTGTTTGGAGAGTTTGGTTCTATTCTCGTAAGGCAGTCTAAATTTGTAAATTTACTATCAAAGAGGATTTAGCATTTTTATCTCTAGAGACGCAAGAGCTACGGGAAATATATAGGGTGGGACATTATTTTTAAGTAATAAGCTCAGTTCTGAGGCTGTATTCAATTTATTCGAAGACTGCCCTCAATTTTGGCACCCTTAAACCAATGGTGGAACGAACGATTATAAGTTCAGGAGCTTAGCCCGCGATCTTCGTAACCGAAGTTGCAGTATGAAGTACACTTATTCTGTCATTCTGGTGTCAAGACTTTTGAAACAAGCAGAAGTGGTCGCGCTGGTTTGAATTTATAAAAAAATCGTAACCCTTTGAACGTCTAGACGATGATTGGCCAAGAACGAAATCTATTCCCCTGCCCCCCTCATACTAAAGCAACAAAATGTTGGGTTGGTAGGGGCTTAGAAGACCGTACCATTTAAGTATGTCTTATTCTCTTGCTAGGGCGATGCTGTGTTCTGGCACAATTTACTGCGATCAGGCGAAGGTGATCACAGAACTCGTCACGCAGGATGTCCTGTTTTGAAAGGCTGGAAATGGGGTAAGTTGCCAGACGCATTGAATGCCCTTCATCCCAAGTTCAGCTTCTAAATTTGCACATCTTTTCTCAGTTGGTTTCGTTTATTCACCCACATCTACTGGTCTTTCATTTCTGTGACGTGCTAGCCCTAAACTCGTCACGCAATCTTTTTCTCCAAAGCCGCAACAGTCACAGGCACGCATTACGGACCTATTTGGTATCTCATGCGTCGCTTACATTCTTTTTCAGTGTCTAACAAATGGATTCATGAATACGGAAACGAATTTAGGCGGCCATGTTCACTGTCACCGGAAGTGTGAACTTTGAAGTATCATGGAAAAGTTCCATTGGCTTGTATTGGATCAACACGACAGGAGAATTCTTTTTAAAGTCTCAGAAATTTTTATTTTTTGGTAATTAATTTCTGCTGGTCAGGTTTGAAGAAAGAAAATCTTAGCACAGACATTGCTTCACGAAGCATAGAAAGTAGATGTTGGCTTTCACGCTGAAGAATGTGCTATCCGGCTACTAAAATGTTTTGCTTAAAAAATAGCAGATCTAGAGTGCCATTGGTCGTGTATTTGCTTATAGTTAAGGTGGACAATACAAAGCGTGAACTGCTACATGTAACTAATTGCTAATATTAACAAAAACTGTAACTAAAAGAGTAATTAGTTCACAAGTTACTATGACTTTGTAATTCCATTTAGTATAAAGATGCCATAATATCAATCGGCAGAGGCAGTCTAAGGCTTTCAGATTGCCAGGAACTGGAAAGAGTGGAATAAACAGAAAAAAGACAAAAACGTTCAATCTTCAATATATTTGTTGCTACGATCTCACTCAAGATCTCTATGGACTACGCGTTTAAAACTGTTAATGTCTTGGTCTCTAAACGCGCAAAAACGAACTTGACCAATATCGAGCAATCTTAGCTCATGATTGGTCAGTTACCCATAGGTACAAACTAACCAGTATACAGTGTTTTTCGCGCATTTTGAT
>OMLO01000923.1_pt1:0-12500 | contig 21239 bp, 10 predicted proteins | sample 1674811 | NCBI WGS metagenome assembly OMLO01 (sample SAMN06265003, study PRJEB25207) | coral metagenome | isolation source: Coral host | place: Mexico:La Bocana,Puerto Morelos, Mexico | collected 2008-11-13 | reverse complement strand
AGTATTCATTATGCAAATAATACTCTCACAGCTATAACAGTCTAGACCGTATTTGAATAAATGTGATACCTTTTTATATATTACTGTTAGAATACGAAATGGACCTCCAAGGGGTAACGCGCATCTGGGAAATCTGTCAAGTTGCACACGGAAAGCAATTGTATATACTTCCGTTGCAGTCATCATGAAATATCAATTATTCACATAGTAGTCGGTAAGCTTAAAATAATCAATACTTCAATAAAGCTGAAACATCAGAATATTAATTTACTAGCATTTCCCTGAAAAGAAAAAAAAAATTATGTTATAAAAATTAATTCTTACTATTCAGTTAGTTCGAAACAATTTATATTTCGTCTCAAAGCTTCTCAACGTGATATCAGTTGCTATGGGAAAGTGTTGTATAAACACAGATTTGCTGTCATCTTTCGCAGTGAACACCCGGCAACCTGTATATGTTTTCATCTAACTGAAATGATTCTCGCTTGCAAAGGATAAACAAGGCGCTTTTTAAATCAAGATTTTAAAGCTCTTTGAATTGACGATCAGGCAAGCCGACATACCAATGAAATTTGAATCATTTCACTGAAATGTCTAATTATCTAGCAGATGATATCTCGCTATCTTTCCCAGCTGATCATAAGGTACTTTTGTTTTAAGAAAGGTGAGTGAGGCAGATATTTATTTCTTTTACATTTAGCTGGGTAGTTTCTTGGTATATTTTATATTTTATACCTCGCTCGGTCTACTGAGTAATTTATCGCAAAAACTGTTGAAAGTATTGACAAATTTTTCCTTTCGTGTTCAAAACTAAAACGAGCTCAGGACGAGGGGTGGCCTGCTGTTTTTGCCAAAATTACAGCTTGACTTTCTGCTAAGTTCAGTTCAAAATGATCTTTCTTCGATTTGGGATAAAATTATCCCAGCAATGTACATCCTTTTATTTAGTGATATTTTCCAGCAAATTTGATTCCGATAAAGCAAGAAAAAGCACGTTACACAAAAATTTCAATTTGGTGTTGTTCACCGGAGAAGGAAGCGATAAATTATTACTTATAAAAACAAAAGCAGAAATGATGTTTGGTTTTTGATTTTACAATTGCTTCCAATCCAACGAGCCATATATTTTGTAAACTAAAGAGCAATCTATCTACATCAGTCTTTATATTCCACGACAAAGGATTAGTTACCTCACACTGTAAGTTGTGAAAAAAAATCACCTGTCACTTTAGAATATTGTAGAGTAACGCATTTACCAAAATTGGGATTAAAGTTGTTTTGTTGATCACTAGACGCGAATTTGTTCAAACCTGCCAAACAACCAAAGACTGAAGAAAACTGCCAAAGCAAAACTCTAGTTTCTCCAAAACATTTACTAAAAATACTTGATTCAGGAAACTACAGCTATAAAAGCAGACACAATCAGATAAAGATCTAAAATATTACAATTGCTGAAAAAGTTATGTGGTAATATTCTACAACTCACATTTGTGTTGTTTTCGTAATTAATGGATTATACTTCTATTCTTGAAAGGCTTTGATGTATACTCTAATTAATTGTAAAATTGCATCCCTTTGTTTTACGCTTTCTAAAGCCATTACAATATTTTAATTCTGATCTACATTTACCTACTAAAAGATTATTTCCTCTACACCGGGTATAAAATTTCTTTGTGCCAATGACTTATATTTATATCCAACTGTATTAAAACATGAATTGCTTCATGAAATGCTTTAATGCCAATTACCATAAGAATAGCTATTGGCAGGAGTTTTTAAGAGAGCTGTGTCCGTCTCTGGCTTCTGTTAAGCTGCTGTATTACGAACGCAATTGAGTGTCTTCAAAATTTGATGACGACATCTTGCACGAAAACCTGTGTTCGAGGAAGAACTGAGAAACCAACATCGATAGGTGTCGAACGTTTTTATTGAAAGAAGTAAGTAGAACCAAGTTATAGAATTTGTCCTCAGCTACAGAATAACGAATATGTCTTAGAAATTTGTTATTTTTGTGAAAGCTTATCATGAAACATTGCCACAATAAAAACAAAGTAGTTTTGACTTGACATTTCATAAGTTTTCGGTTTTGTTAAAAATATAATCTCTCAGTATTTTTTTTTACTTCTAAAGCATGCATCGTTTTGATTTCGTTTCACTCTAATCGTAATTTAGATGGATTCTCGTAACCGCTTTATTCAAATTGTTAATGACACAGTAACAGTTTTTACCAAAATGTTTCATAAACAAACTACTCAGAAACAAATTTTTCACCTCAAACCTCAGATTAGAAGTTTTGTTAGAGAGTGTTAATCCACAGGAATCATTAAGCAACCCAAGCTCTTTAATAAAACATTCTATCTTATTGACACAATACGGAAAGGTTATTTCATTATGTAAGGGTTGGGAGCCAACGGCTATATTACTAAAGGTTGCCTGGCAGTGGCGTGAAACTGAATGAGTACTTGCATGCAGTACTGTTCGTTATTACAGTACAAGGTGGTTTTAACTGGCTTTTAATTTTGTGGATGAAACACCACTCTGTGACTGTTAAATGAAATGAAAATTATTGAATAGTACTTTCAGATGTTTTCCTATCACGTTGTACAAGGTGCTTCTAACTTTAATGTCCGGGAATGAAACGTAATTGCACAACTACTCAGAAAAGCTGCCCAGAAATACGTGCATTTCATACCTCATTATAACTATGGACTGCGGATGTTACTTTTTCGCGAGACCATTACAATAAAGCTTTTGAGAAAACTTTTAATAGCAATGTGAAATATGCCGAGTTTTTCCTGTGACTGAAGTAATTGTGACACTACAAAACCACTCAAAAGCTATTTGATATTAATTTGACGTAAAACTGTTTGCTTTTCAATTAATAATTTGCCTACGTGTTGTGTGCCCAAAGTTGATCCAGAATAGCACGTTAAAAGGTTGTAAAGATAATAAAAAAAGACTGCTTGTAAAAATATATGAAAAAATGTAAGAAAATCCTGGCTTTTTACATTCTCTAAAAAAATGTGAAAAAAAAACAGAAAGTGATTTGGGCAAAAGGTAGCTTTTATTATTTGCTTTATTTTGTTCTTGGAGATTAAGCATCCTTTCTGAAGCTGCACATAACAGCATATTTATATTATTAGAAGGTATGTGTGAATGGATGTGCACGTTTACTATATGCATTTAAATGTTTTGTGACTGTAGTATAAAAACAATGTGAAATAATCAAATTCTGTATTTTCGTAAAAAAAAACCCAGCTAATTTATGTTAATTTATTATCACGTTTCAATGCTCTGTAGTAACTATCTAAACCAATTTTGAGAAGCGTCGGTCGCACCGCTACAATTAGTGCTTAATCTCTAAAAATCAGCAAAGGCTTATGAATATCAAGCAAAAACTGTTTGCATGTTGTTAGTTTTTTAGTCTAGAACAGAAAACCGCAACCGACGTACTGGGAAAAAGATTGAAAAGATAAAATTATTCATCAGGTTATATTAGAATGACAGCACAGTTGTATCTAGTGAAAAGCAAAAGTAATGTTTCATTAGATACTTTTCATTTGTCTTTCAATCATTTCATGCAACATACAATTACTATTTTAATATAGTTTATATTTCGATGTACTGAAATTACAACCCTTCATGTTGACATATGAAAAAATAAAACAGCGTCACTCAGTAGGATTTGGGACCAACCACGTTTAAGTCTATTCTTTACGATGAATAGCTAAGAACGTGTTTTAAAACCACCAGGCGCCAACGGTCTGTCTCTAAATAAAAGAGATATCGATATATTAATTGGATAAAATCGATCATTATTTTACGTGCTATATATTGCCGGATGGCACTTTGATGGGTACAATCTCACTCGCCTACAGAAAATAATCAGAGAGAAAGGTTGTCATTTTTCTAGGATTACAGAGAAAAAACAACAGACTAGGTGAGGATCTAGAATTTGACAATGTTTTTTGTTAATAATTAATCCAGACGCAATAAAAGAATGATAAGCAATGGGAAATGTGAAAGGGGCTGTAAACAATGTGTGATAAATTGATTAGTGGATTGAATTAATAACAAAGGATGACTATCTTTTAAATCTGACTTATATAATCAAGTAATATAAAGAGATTGTTGTATTCACGGAAGGCAAAGCTCCACGCACGCAATCCGATAGAAATCAAATGAAATCCCTGCTGAAAAAAAGTCTTTTTTTATCAAAAGCGCTTGAGATGAATTTTTTCTCTGGTAGCCGATGGAAGTCGCCGATTCGCATTTAAGCATAGAAACTGTGTTGTACAGTCACTAAATAGTCGTATAAAGTATTGAATAATGAGTGAAAAATCAAATGAAATCCAAGCTGAAAAAAATATTTTTTATCAAAAGCGCTTGAGGTGAATTTTTTCTCTGGTAGCCGATGGAAGTCGTTGATTCGCATTTAAGCATAGAAACTGTGTTATACAGTCATTAAATAGTCGTATAAAGTATTGAATAATGAGTGAAAAGTGTAAAAGCTACCCGCAAGATAAAACAGTAGCGTTCATTTTCCCGCCATTTCCAACAGGAAGGGAAGAGCGCGCGGAACAAGCCAAACGGGGAATATCAAAAGAAGCGTATCATTCATTTCCAATGCTACAATATTAAAGAATATTTGAACGATACCGACTAATAGCCCTAAGCACTCTTAAAAAAATTTTTTGTTACAAAAAACGTGATTTAAATATTCAATAAAAACCGCACGTCTTGTTCTTAGGCTAAAGCGCTAAGGCTGTGGATCGATAATTTTAGAATATTGTTTTAAAGTACTTGTTGAAAATCAATTTGATAATTAATTGTTTCTTTCCTGCTTATTTGAACGAAAGATCTAGCTGAATTTCCAAATCCTGTCGGTCTTTTTATAACTATGTTTCTTATTTTATGATTTAATTATTTTTACGGTGATTTCCTCGAACAGTGCAATTTCTTTAAGATAAAAAAGATTCACCCCACTGTGGTGATACTATACCAGTGAAGTTACGTATGTATGTTGCGGGAAATATGCGGTTAAGTAAACTCTATCTTGTTTCTCGCTGTGCCATTCGAGAAACACAAGCTACTTTCTTAAGGGAAAATAATCCGTGCAACTTAATTGCATGACCATTTGGGCGATATCACTTCAAACGTACTTTCTTTTATTTTGACTAATTCTAAAACGGAGCTGTGCGCTAATCACCTAAAGCTGCTTTGGAACGAATTTTTCAAAAGTTCGGCTTAAAGCATTACCGATCGGTGTGATAATTATCCGCCAATTATTAATTATTAACAAGAGGTTTTCTTTTTACATTGGATACAGGTTTCTCGAGCCATGAGAATATTACCGGATGCCGGCAACTTCGACCTTGGTTAGAAGGTGTATCATGCCTAGGTTCGTGAGAAAAACTTCAGAGACTTATAATCCATAGTGTTGTGGCCATGAGATGGTTTGCAGCGTATGGCTAATTCAGAAGTGAAAGCCATTTTGGGTCTTTAGCGGAACGAAGGAGATGGTTTTTGGAAAGATTTTCAACCTTGCATTCCTTTTTGTGCTGCATCAGGTACATTGTTGTAACTTAAAAATACGAATGTATGAGATTACTAACTAGACTTGTTTTCTTCTTAACTCTTCTCAACCCTTTTCTTTGCTTTGTTTTTATTCCTAGTGTCTTCGTTTTACAGACGGGTTAAACATAACTGGTAAGATTTTCCGTACAAAATTTGTATTAGCTTTCGTTGTAATACAATTAACATTGTATTTAAAAATTTATTTAGAAGGGTATGAATATCAGTTTTGCCATTTGCATTGAGCTGTTGAGAGTGATTTCGGATATTTAAAAACTTGAAGTTGCACTTAAAACTGAGTCAAATCTATGATGTATGAAAAACTGTCATAGGTCGGGTCTATTGCATTTATGAAATTTCTTCACATTAATTGTTGCGTTGAATCTTCAACACATTCTTTTTACCCCATGGGAAGTTACTTTTAACATTAATTCCAACGACCTAAAACTCAATATTTTGTCTGTGGAATCGTAAATTATAGCACCATCTGAAATCTAGTTTGAACTGAAGGACTTTTATTTGCATTTCAAATTAACACCATCAATACCTAACCGGCGAAATATCACACGCTAAGTCGTTTGTTAGCTGCATTTCAGACTGGCTTTGCGAGAAATCTGATGGAAATTATTTATCTCACTTCACAAAGGACGCTGCGCCGTAAATCCCGTACATATTACACACATTCTTTTGTACTCGCGCCACGATGGTAAATCGATCTGCCTCCACTGATGCAAACTTCACCACGGGCGACAAATGAAAGCTAACAAAACCACACATCAGGGGTATTAAACCCTTTTCTAAAACAAGCCATCGTCCTTTTAAAGACGCGACTTAAAGAAAAAACACCGCAATCTTTCTTATGTTTTTCATCTGATGTGCTCTTCATGCCTCCACGAACGCTTTCGCTTTCGTTTATTTTCAGTTACAATCCAGTTGAGCTCGTACGAAAAAACCCGCACATAACCTGCCGTTTTGTAAAACCACCAAAAACCAAATAAAGCCACAATGGTTTCAATCCTTGTCACGTATAATTTCTTTTGCTATCGAACGTGTGTTACAAGTTAGTTTGTCCAGATAACAATCAATTTTGAAAACAACACTCGTAACAACGGCCGTTTTGCTGTTACACGTAACAGATTTGAATAAAAACTGGTCAGCGGCTTCTATAAAGCATCTTCCGCTAATTTGTGCTGACGTTTGTTGTGATTTACCGCATACCGTTAGTCGCCACATATCAACGCTTTGCTTTGTCTTCGAATATTATTTTTGTTATATATGTGTTTCTGTTGCTGTGCGATCTGTCGAACGTGACGTTCTTCTTAGCGAATTTTGGCGAAATTCCAGAGTCTGAATTGTTAAATAGTAGGTACAGAGATCCTTGGTGTTTAGCCAAATGAGGCATTTCAAGCACACTTTGAGAGTTGAATTGCAATAAAAAACAATAACGAAATGAGTACCTTTTGAGCATGTCCTTAATCTTATTTGTAGCTGACAATACAAAGCACAATTCTAAACAAAGTTTTCAAACTTAGACCTCCTCAGTAGCTATTTTAAATTCGATGCAGCCTTGGTCCATATTGCCACGACCGCAAGCCAATATTCACTTCGTAGAGTACAAATATAACGCCCAAAACGAGTACAAATATCACGCGATATTTGTACTCCAGAGGACCGGTTAAACTTCGCCCACACGGACATAACAATTTGGCCTGTTGGATAATAAATCTCTTATAAGACGTTTTTTTTGTGTAGTATCGCTTAGAATTTTTACTCCTTGTTTGTATTTTGACGAGCCCGTAGGGCAGTCAAAATACGGCACAACTCGTAAAAATACTCAGCGATACTACACAAAAAAGATTATACTATTAAGATACGTTTATTTCCCTCGTGCTCGGTTAGAAAGGGTTATAATTTGACATTGTATTAGCCAGTTGTGGCGCAAATTCTTTCACGATCGCCGATAAATATCTAACATCTGATTCTGTTGGTCCACTTTCACAGGTGATAGCCCATGGTACAAAAAGGCGACTTTTCACTGGTCATTCAACTCCTTGACAGACTCCGGGATTGTAGACCAACGGGGTACCGCCAGTGTCAGGGCTTATAACAAGAATGGCCTTCAACTGGATGGTGTGTTAGGTAGCTGGGCTGATTTGGGAGACTTTTCATACCACTGTATCAGTAACCCAGACGCATGCGCAACAGGCTTTGCAATGACTTTCTGGCTGCGAGTTAACGACCTTCGACAAAATAGGAGGTTTGTCATGCAAATTGCCTCTGCTACACTAGCTGTCGGTACAACGGTGCAAATAGACAAAGATGTGCTAAGCGTCTTCGTAAACAGCCCTGCAGTACAGCGGAATGTTGAAATAAAGTGGCCTTCCTCAAGTTGGAATTTCGTAGCTATCACGTGGAATAAAACAGCAAACAAGGTCGGTGTTTCGCTCAACTGCAGTTCTGTGCCGTACAAGAAAAATACTGTGGATCGCAGTTATTTACTGGCGCCCGTTCCGCCTTATGACACGCTTATGCTGGGAGCGAATAACGCTCGACTGAGTAGCATTAAGATGACTATTGACGAACTTGCCGTCTGGGAGGGGGTCCTGTCGGAAAACGATTTTTGTTATATTATGGAGTCTAAGGCAGGTAAAATGCTGCAAGTTAGCTTTAAAAATACTTTAAAATAGGGACAACTAAACACATCGATTCCATGCAAATGCCAGTATATGAAAGATCATATATTTAAAATGCGGAGAAAGTTGTGTATATAACTGCGATGATCAATCATAAATTCACATCGATTCCATGTTGTCATGTGTCTGTTATGTAATAGATCACAGATGACGTCAAAATGTGGTAAGAACAAAAAAGAACACTTAATACGTAGTTGCTTGTTGAGTTTTATAGGGAACGATCCGTCGCGGGTCAGCATTAATTATAATCACAAGGATGCCAATGAAATGTCAATGTAAGTGTATGCTTGATTGAAAAAGCGTCAACCGAGTGATGGAGAGGAGACTGCATATTGCGTGACCGACTGACTGATCGTGACAGACCAACTAAAAGACAGAGCAAAGAACCGACCGACCCACCCACCCACCGACTTATTGATTTATTACGTCATTGAGAGATTGAAAGGATTACGGTGGGTGGCCATAAGGCAGTCTGAAATACCATTTAAACTTTATGTGTGTTCATTCCTTAGTGGATGGAAACTACACGAACTGGTCTGACTTCAGCCCGTGTTCGGTCTCATGCGCGCAGGGTACAAAAACGAGGACCAGATCTTGCACCAATCCTCGGCCACAACACGGAGGGGATCCCTGTCCGGGCAATCCCAAAGATACACAGAATTGCTTTCTAAGATACTGCCCCGTGCATGGCAACTATACTGAATGGTCTGTGTTTAGCTCTTGCACGTTAACATGCGGAGGAGGCAAGCAATATCGAACTAGAACTTGCACCCGCCCTAGTCCCCAATATGGCGGACGTAACTGCTCGGGACTGGGTCCGGAGCGAGAGGATGTAAACTGTAATCAAAATCCCTGTCCAATCAATGGCGGTTACAGCGAGTGGTCGGCTTATAGCGCATGCTCCGTCAGTTGCAACAGTGGAAATGAAACGCGGACAAGAATGTGCAACCGACCAGTACCACAACATGGAGGCAAGGACTGCTCCGAGTTCGGAGCCGCTAAAGAAACGCGGTCCTGCTTTATTAAGGTGTGTCCCGTTGATGGTAACTATGGTAACTGGGGTGGATTTAGCTCTTGTACTAAAACCTGCGGAAATGGGCTTAAAACCAGGACTAGAGAATGCAACAATCCCGCCCCAGTGGGAGAGGGCAGAAATTGTTCTCGTTTAGGACCACCAAAAGAGGATTGGCCTTGCAACACTCAGCCTTGTCCAGTTAGCGGAGGATATACGCCATGGTCTGAATTCAGCCCGTGCACAAAATCCTGTGCTGGTGGGACTCATTTTAGGATGCGCAATTGTACCAATCCTACACCCGAAGCAGGAGGTCAGGATTGCACGCGTCTAGGGTCCCCTGAGGAGACAGCGCCTTGTAACACACACCCCTGTCCCGTTGACGGCGGGTATGGAGAGTGGTCTAAATTCTCAACTTGTTCTCGGACGTGCGGTGGCGGCGAGAGCGTTAGATCAAGAAAGTGTAATAATCCGGCTCCACGGCACAAAGGAAGAGACTGTTTGCGGTTAGGACCCGCACGTGAAGCTCGTGATTGTAGCACAGAACAGTGTCCAGGTGGAAATTTTTTTATGTTTCCTAACAGATTGTTTGTTATAACATTGTTTATGGCGCGTTTGTGGGAGCGTTTGCCTTCTATAAATGTGGGAAAGTTGAAATCCCGAAGCGTCGTTATCAGTGGGTAAGGTTGTTGGTTCGCACGGTGTTCCGAGAGGCATTTGTTCTGGGTCCTTCCATATTTACACTATCCCCAATATAAATTCCGATTGGATCAATAGCAAAGCGCCTTTCCAAGGGATGTAAAAAAATGTAAAATGTTAATCTCATTTATAGTGGTCATTTACTTAGCTATTTTACAGGCATGCCACTGAAACAAAGGAAACAAATATTTCTGTTAAACGTAACATAGTTAAAAATCCCAACTGATAGAAGGCAGACCAGTTGGCTATTTACAAAGTGTGACTGAGGATTTGAACTCGGGACTACCCAGAAACGAGTCCCGCTAGTGGCAAAGTGAAGGCCATGAACACGGGACCTCTGGATTACAACACCAGCGCCCTAAACCACTCGGCCACACTGCATACTTGAATGTACCATTGCCAAGTCGATTCTGAGTTAGTTAAATTTAATGTTAAATTTCGGAGCTGAAAATTTCGACTGAAATTTTTAGACAGTTCGATGTTATTTTCCATTTTGAAAGAAAAAAAAAAGAAATTGACATGACCCACCCTCCGAAGCGCATTCAAGTACGCTTCCGTGTCAGTTGATGACTACACGCAGTATTTTTGCTGTTCTATATTTTTTCCCAGATGTCAGTTTCATAACATCCGTAACGTTCACAGCAGAGAAGTTTTACACTGACATTTTGATCAGGACAACTAAGACGTTTAAACAACTGGAAAAGAAGATCAAATACAACGTAAGTTTGATCGTAGTCTAGTTTCTCCTAACAATAAGTATACATTGTGTATAAGACATTTGATGAGAGTAAAGAGAAATGATGTATAAAAAATTATATGGTGGATTATATATTAGCCCGGGAAAAATGAAAAGGGAAAAATGAAAATATGATTTTTTTTGTTAAGCAATCTGGGCAAAACAACCAAGAGCAAAACAAATTGTCTTAACATCTTCGAAGGTTGAATGTACCCGCCCATTTTCAGCACTAACCCTTCAAAGTAAGCTGTGTAAGCAATTTGTTTAAATAGAATTGCAAGTATTATAGCCGAAATAATTGTCAACCTTTTGCGTTTCAGGTGGGTAAAATTTATGACGAAAATTCCGCTTTACAGTCGATCGAGGTTAAGTGGTGTGGCACAACTGATGGGTAGGAATAGAAACTGTATAAATACATGATTATACTGCAAGTGTAATCTACATTGTATAGTAAAATTGTATCATTATATAAAATTAAGTATAAAGAGCAGTTAGACTTCTCAGCCAACTTCTAAACCAAAACCAAAGAAATTGCCTGATTACTTTGCAACAATCCTTTGTATCAACTACTTTGTTTTATTGTAAGTGTTGTATATCATCTTATATCTGTGATGTATAAACACTCAATATATAAAATAATAATTTAATAATTTGTCGGACGATCCAACATATTATTTCCCAAACTGGACACTATATGCTCCATCACAAAAAATTTAAATTTGTAGAATTCTTCCAATATGCCAATACAAATGTTGTAATTTGATTGGCTGAGCCATTGCACCCTATAAGCATTAGTGTGCAGTGGCTTGGCGTGGTCGATAATTGAAACATTTCCTCGTTTCTCTGAAGTCTTGAAAGAAAATTATTTAGAAACAAATAGATAATCATATCCCTGAGAGGACTAAAAGGAGGACATTATTATTTTACGATTTCTTAAATTGAAAAAGTTTATACTACTAGACTAAAAATAATTGGAATCGTTATTTGAAGGATATTTCAGTTAGAATTCTTTTTAAGCAATTAGATTATTCGCTCACGATTTCTATGAAGCAATAGTTAATTCGGCCTCGTTCAGCCTCATGAACTATCACCTCATAGAAATCTCATGATCATAATTTAGTTGTTTGTTAGTGCATACTTTCTATGACAACGACACTATGGCTTTTATTTGGCTTGTTTTGTGATGAACATTTCTGGTGCCAAGTTTGAAGAACACTGGTTGTATATTTTCAGAGATATTCTTTATTCAGTATTTTACCATTCAAGTTGCAAATCTCATGACGTCATCGCTTGCCTAATTTGCATAATACATAAACGCCAGCATCTCTAAAATTAGTCTAGAAGAAATACAACAAGATAAATATTTGCATTATTAAATGGGAACTCGGAAAAAACCGAGCACCAGATGGGACTCACCATAGCTCAGTGGTTAGAGCATCCGACTAGATCACGGAGGGTCGTGGGTTCGAATCCCATCTCTAAAATTAAAAAGATATTCCATTCTTATTTTTCAGTTCATATGCACTTTAAGTCTGAGGAATGACTTGTACTGGATTAAAAAATTCCCTGGTTGGCAAAATCAAATAAGCCATTGATTCTGTTAACTAAATTTGTATAGGTAATCGAATGATTTCGAGTGCAATTTGGAATAAATAAGCACAAGTAAATTTTTCTAAGACTACGAAAAATTGCACGAGCCCGTAGGGCGAGTGCAATTTGTAGTCTTTGAAAAATTTACGAGTGCTTATTTATTTCAAATTGCACGAGAAAAATCATTTGATTACTT
>OMLO01000922.1_pt1 | contig 21246 bp, 18 predicted proteins | sample 1674811 | NCBI WGS metagenome assembly OMLO01 (sample SAMN06265003, study PRJEB25207) | coral metagenome | isolation source: Coral host | place: Mexico:La Bocana,Puerto Morelos, Mexico | collected 2008-11-13 | reverse complement strand
ATGGTGACAGCTCTTAGACGAGTGCACCAAAACCTCCTCCTTATTTTTACTTGTGCAATAAATAATTTGAACCTCCCCTTCACATTTAAACCTTTGCCACAATTTTCTAAAACATAGACAACTGTAACAAGAGATCAATTTGTGAAGGATGATTCAGAAGACTGTCTCGCTCACCTTTATCACATTTCATTCAACAGAGTAAATACCGCACCCAAAATGTCCTGCCTTTTTCAACTGACAGTCTTCACATTTAGATCACACTAAAATGTCCACATCATTCAGTTAATTTATGATAATTATTAATTTTGATTGCTATTAATTAATTATTAATTAATTAATATTGATAATCATATATAAATGATCATGAAGTTTGTCATATGATAAGTTATCCTTAGTGCAGATGGGATCTCCATTATCTGTAGAAGGGTTTGCTTGAAAAACTAGTGATATCTCACCTAGGTAAATATCCACACTTTTGACCTGTTTCCAAAGTCAAGCAGAACTGAAAAAGCTTTTAGTTGTTAGTTTTGATTTGCTGCCATTATCTCAACAGCTTATGAAAGATGGCACAGCCAAAATAAATATGGCAAAACCTGAAAAGCCATATGAACGAACACGACAAGGAACTCCCTTCCACATATCTTTGGAGATGCACAGAAACCACAGCAAAGGTCAAGAAAGTGATTGCTCTTATGACATTTACGCCTTTGGAGTCCTGCTGTGGGTACTTTGCGAGGGATCTGGGGGCAGACGCCCACAGGCCTACGATAAATACAGCACAATAGCAGCCATGAAGCTGGCAGTAGAAAAGGAAATATACCCTGAACGGCCATTGAATACCAGTGATGCCTGCTGGGAGTTAATGACAAAGTGCTGGCAGCAGAGATGTGTCTTAACAGCAAATGACCTGTGTCAAGAAATGGAATACACTATTCTGTCATTTCAGCGAGAAAATTAAAGTTTTTTCTGACAATTTAGTAGTAGCAAATATCAAAAATACTTTGACAGTACAAAGACTACAAAGGGCTCATGCCTGGAAATGTGGCCTTACTTTTAAATTCACAGCGACAGTTAGAGACCATTATAAGCTAGCTTGCTGGGATCATGTGTTCTGGAGACAACTGTGGTTGAGTGTTGATCAATATTCTTGATCAATAACCTTGATCAATATCTAGATTGATACTCTATGGACATCCTGATTGATACTCAGTCAAAACTCAATGAACATCTGTTCCAGTTGGTATTTGGCCAAGTGTCAACAAACTCATATGAAATAATAGAAAATTAGTTTACTCTTGACTGACTATCCACTGAGATGTTGATGGAGTGTCAATCGAGTATCAATTAAGGGGTATTGATCGACACTTAACTGCAGATGCCTTTAATACACATAATCCACTTACATGACAACACTTTTCTTTATGAATTCATCAGTTTGTCTATTGACATGATCCTGTAAACCGTCAGGGAAATTAAAAGCAGGGGCCTGTTTAAATGGAGATCAGTTGTCCTGTGCCCCTCCATAGTGAGCCATCTAATGTGAGTTAACAGCAGTGAGCTATTTACATGAGAGATTACTAAGTTGACTCAGTTGCCAGAGTGGAGAGTAGCTAGGTTGGCCTCCAGTAGGCCCTCAGGGAACTAGCCTGCATCACATTCCGGATGTGACGCAGGCTATCAGGGAACCAGCATCTTTCTATGCTGACACTTAAGCTATGTCCACTCACAGAGCCAAATTGTGGAATAGAGCATGTACAAAACACAGATGGCCTTTTTCTTATCCACATTAAGAGGGAAAGGAAACTCTTCATGTACCTGGAACAACTTTTCTCCAATGTCAACAGGCCCTCAGAGTGTAAGAGAGGAACAAAGAATCCTTCTTTGAGAAGTGGACATTGAATTACGTCTATGAGAAGTGTCAAACATCAGCTGTATTGGCAACTGAAGTCACACTGGCTCATTTTAATTGGCAATAAACTCTACCCAATAGTCTGTCGATTGGTGAGAAAAAGAGATAACATATTTTGTGCATTACAATGCAGAAATGTCATATACATGTATTAATTGTGGCTGTGATCTTTTACAAAGATGAAAAAAAATGTTATTCATCCTTGTTTCAATCAATTTATATATTACTAAGGCTGTTTAGGAGTTGGCAACTTCCAAAATTTGATATCTTGGCCAACTAATCTATTTCTTTCAATGGCAGTAGTTTGTTATACCTTAATATATAAACAAATCAACTTAATTTTGCGATCTTAGATGAGCAATATTTCGTGACTTTCGACTTTCCTGACTTTCAAACTAACATCATTTTTGCAATGTAAAAATGCAAACATTTAGTGTAATAAGGTACTTCACCTCATTTCAACCAATAGTGAGATTAAGCCTCACATTTGTTGTTTCCTAAGACAGCAAAGCCTTGCTATTGGATGTGAATTTGTGTACAACAGATTGTTTCACATCTTTGCTACGGAGTTGTTAAGCAATTTAGAAAATAGATATCAGGGGTGTAACAAGGATTTTTCAAGGAGGGGGGCTCACACTGTGTCAAGGTAAGGGTACTCACAGAATGTCATGTTGTTTTTGCCACTTGTTGTAGGTTGTTCACTTAAAAAAAAACTTACAAAAGAGGGAGTCACAGGCACCTCAGCAACAGTTAGTTATATACTTGAAATAGAATTAGAAGTAACATGGAACTTAGTTTCTCTGTTAAGAAAACCTACTGGCAACCTCAGCTACAGTACATCTACAAATACAGCTTTCTTTGACACAAAATAGTTGTACAGCCTTAAAGCTTCATTTTTTCCTATGACAGATATTTCCCTTTTTACAGAATTTAAAAAGGAGGGTTTAGTTTGGTTAGATACTTGAATATTCCTTAAGCTTGACAAAACTTGAAGTTTTTGTCATATATCATGACATACAGTGTTAGTAACATTCTTGTTCCTTTGGACGCATTTCATGCTGTCAACAATCTTTGACAATTTATGCATGTGCAAAAACCGTTTTTGAGTTTCATAGGAAACCAGAGTCATCAAGGAACTGTTTAACCCTTAATAAGAGTTATGTATGATTAATAAACACAGCCGTCATGCTAGAAAATTACCAATATCTACATATAAGCTCTCGTTGTCAATAAATCATCAATGTATATATATAATTTGTTGTGAATAGAACAACTTGACTGCTTGTACAATACTAACATTTGGGAGAGAGGTAAATAAATTATAATCAACAGTGTGTTGGTGGTGAACTTTTTCTCTCAGTAGACCACAATACCCAGCAGTCTTACCTAATAACCAAATGGCTACATAAGAGTAACAGTTACATGAAGTTTCAACCCAGATCCATGTACGATTACTGTTACTATTCAGTCTGTTTGTTAAGAAGAGCAATGCTAAATATTACTTTCACAAGAAAGGCCATTTACTTTGAGAATGCTAAGCTGTAGAGTATCCAAATCGTAGAGGCTCAGGTGATCTGTGTTTAATGATAACTGCTGTAATTAATATTGTTACAACAGTATCTTCTAAATTTATCTGAATTTTCAATTGCACATTTAGGAGTTGCCAAAATCAAGGAAACAGAAGAACATTTAATTTTACATTACATGACCTCAGTGAAAAGCCAGGTATCAAAACAAGCAACCATTTCAAACAATGAATGCTTTATAAGATGAAATCTCTCTACATCTATGCTAGAGTCTGTAGACAGATAGAACAATATACATGTATCACAGAACAATGTTCTTCTAGTATGCATGGTTAAGGTTGTCATGCCTCACAAGTCCCTCCTTACAGAATCTCAGCCCCTCCAACTCAGTGACAAGGAGGAATACCACAAACAAGATTGGTTTATCCTTAATGAAACAATAATATTGTGTGTCACGACATGGGCTGTCAGCTATAAATAGCTATAAAAATATTATTGAGTTTTAACTTCTGGACAAGTACAGGTTTTTTGAAGTGTCATCCCGTACCATCTAAAAACAAAGTCTGTCACAGACAGAATTTTGTTGATGCAATGTATGTACATATATACCTGTACAAGTGAAGAAAGAAAAAAGTGATCCAGTAATCCACTGTCATCCTTAAAATATACTGGGTTACTGTTCTGCTAAAAAAAAATGACCAGTCTCATCTGTGCTTTCTTGGGGATCTTGAGCGTGAATGTGATCTTGATCCAAGTTTCTTCTTTTTATGTGACTTATATTTTGATGAGGAATGCCTGTCTGACCTTCCCTTTGACTTAGAATTGGACCGAGATCTAGAATTGTGACGTGATCTTCTTGGTGACTTAGAATAGGATCTTTTTCTTCGCGAATGTGATGTTGTCTTGTAGTTAGACAAAGAGCGTGATCTAGATCTTCGATGACTTGAATGAGAAGGTGATACAGAATATGAATGCTTCTTTCTACTTCTTTCTGGAGATTGTGATCTGTCACGTGAAAAAGATCGACGTTCTTTTGATTTTGACAAGGATGGTGAAGAGGAACTCTTCTTCCTCTTTGGAGATGGAGACAATGATCTTGAACGTGACACAGAACGTTCCCTAGTAGAACGAGGGGTTTCCTCAATCAGTTTTATTTTCTTTCCAAGGAACTCATGCTTATCAAGAGTTTCTAGGGCATTTATCATGTCATCCTTGTTTGCAAACTCAACCACTCCTTCGCCAGGTCTCCGCCTGTGGGTATCTGCGAAGGTAACTTCACCCGCAACGCTCATAAACTCCTTCAGTTCAGACCATTTGGCTCTCGCTGGTAGGTTTTCGACTCGAATTCTGTGATTAGTTCGAACAGGAGGTGGTTTGGGCTGGCGAACTCTGGCAGTGTACCCTCCTGCTACAGTGTATCCCCCAACACCGTTCCTAATATCTTTAGCTCGCTCTACAAGAATACTCTGACCCATAAACTCTTTGCCGTTGAGTTCTTGCACAGCTTTGTCGGCATCGCGATAGTCCTTGAACACGGCATAAGCATAACCCTCCTTAAAATCGATATCGCGAATTTTACCGATGGACTTCAGCAGAGCTTCTAAATCCTTTTCCGCAGCACTGGTAGGCAGTCTTCCACAATAAATCCTACCACTCATGCCTTCTGCCAAAAGCTTCTACTTCAAGAAAAGGTCTTTTCAGAAAAAATCACAAACCACGCTCCAAATCCTCCGCCATCACAAGCGCAAAACTTTCTGCGCATGATTGCTAGGAAAGACCGCTGGATAGCGAGAGGCTACCAAGTGCACGTGTACTGCGCCATGTTTGCAGCCAGGAGACTTACATCAGAATGTTTTAGCAAGCATTTGAGCCGTAGTTATCATAGGATATGCAAACCATTAAAGTACGGCTCTCGTATTAATAGGAACTCGTCACTCCTCAATGGATTGGACGTTTCTCAAGTGGGAATCGAGCGATGCACTGTAGGGTTGTTGATTGGACCCAACACGTTCACTACATCAGCAGAGCAATGTTCTGACAAGCTCTCTTCGAAAGAAAGGTGACAGTTGTATTTTGTTCAGTATTTGCGTGTTCTGTTAGGTTGATTAAGACAACCTGTTGGCATTGCGAAGTTCCCAGTCTTTCGATTATGTAATGTCGCGATGATTCTCGGTATAGGACTGGAACTAGCATGAGGATAATTTGGGGAGTCTTTCAAATGACATTTGTCTCCTTTTAATGATATTCTCATGATCTCATGATATTCATTGCAAGCTAGTTCCAAACCAATACTGAGAACACAAACACGGCCTGTTATTCCAGATCCTGCCACCACGACACCCCTACTGTGTAATATGTTTTAAACCATGCGCAGAAAGTAGAGCCAATCAAAATACAGGAGATCCTTTGAATCCCCAGCCTTCCCATTGTGCACTGCATTGATTGTGTTGGTCAAAATATATTCTATGGCATGATATATAATAGTGATGCAACAGTTTCTCGTGTTACAATGTATGCTGCGGAATATCCCACAAGTCACTTCTCTTAGTATACTCAGGGCTTGAGTGTATATGGAGAGTGTTGTATGCTGGTAACTGGCATCTATGTTGTCAGAGAGAGGAAGGGAGGTGGGGGTCTTATGTGAATTTCCCCCCCACCTCTTGTTCTTGTTCTCATATTTGGTCGATAGGTGTGTAAAGATGAGAGTACATGTATGTAAACACACTTGAGATGTTTTAGATTCAGGCATATTTTTAAGGATTATATTCATTAAAGCAATAGAGCACCTTTTCCATGTTTACATACTTGGGGTCTGGGAGAATTCATGGAAACCCTTGACTACGTTTCAAGTTTGAAGAACTTTCAAGACTTCTCTCAACCCTCCTCATGTTCAGATGATTCTATGTGAATACGGTAAAAGTGTTCTATTGCTTATTATGCACTGCAGTATCATTACATGGTCATACATGTATGCTGTTTATGTCAAAAATATTATGTAACGTCCAAGTCGCTAGTGGAGGGAAGGTGCCCATGAAGCCCGAGGGTTGCAACCGCAGTCACATCCCTAAGGTGCTAGAACACCCGACTGGCCTGCACCTGCCACACACAAGCCACAAGCCAGTGGAAAGAAAAAAATACATATATGTTATTTGCCTGCGGCCTCGAGCCATGCTCAAGACTTCGGGCACAGTTTTTCCTAATACAGACTGACCTAAGCCAGCAAATAACATGTTTATTTTTTTCTCTCTGGAAAATTACTTTATTCGAAATATTTGTGTTGATTTTTTACTGAAGCAGTTTCACACCGTGCGCATGCGTTTGACGTTTCGGTCAAGCAAACCCGTGTTGTTTACCAAGTATTTAAAAGAAGAGATTCAGTTTTCGCTCATTTTAGAACTGAGCAATGAAGGATTTACATTTCATGGAGATTTTTAGTGTAACAAAAAGCTGCTAAAATAGTCGCAATGTTGGAAAACTCAGAGCAGTCTGTACGCGGGGTCCGGATGGGAAAATCCGGACCGGTGGAGCGCGCGGAATTAGCCAATCAGATTCAAGGATTTAGGATTCCGGACTGCTGAGATGCTTCAGAAAAAAATAAATATATATATGTTGTAGTTAAAAATTAAATTCCTTTGTCTTTGAGAATCAAACTAGGTTAAGATTATTTTTACCTAAATTTAATTTTTAACTACAATATACAGTATATAGTCCAAAAGAGGGGGGGAAAGGGAGGGATCACCGAGAACCATTAAACTATAATGGAATCCACAACACCACACTAACAGAGAACGAACACCCTGCAACTACATGGGATGCCTACGCACGTACTAACCCAGAATACCACTGGACAATCTCAGCCCCAGGGTTCTGACAACCATATGACTGCTGCAAACGCTACTGGACGCACCAAGCACTAAACAAATGCTAACAGATGGCCAGGGCACTATCAAAAACGCTTACATAAACTCTACTGACCAGACTCCTGATCATAAACTGTATCAAACACTACAGAACGCACCAAACACTAAACAAACGCTAACAGATGGCCAAGAAACTAGCAACCGCCTGCAAAAAATGCTACTGACCAGACTATATAGCTCCTAGCTGCTAACTATGTTAAATTTCATTTAACTATATTAAATTACCTTGATTCTGTTTGTACCACATAAATTCTGAGAACTACATGTACCGGTATGTAGTTAAGGTTACCATAGACCTTTAAGAGCCATTTTTGTCCAAAACATTACATGTTGTGTATACAGTATACACAAATAATACACACAGGGTAAACGTGCATCATTGATGACAATGAAAATTGTATCTACCACACTAATTGAAACAATACGATACAGACGTCTTAATATACAAAACTGGTTTGGGATACTGACAAATGCAAAGTATTGGTACTTCCAGTGCACTTGCGAGGAATGAGACTCTTCTCGTTTCTCTCGAGATGCGTCTCCCTAGACAGTGGTAACTTTCTTTTGAGCGGTACTGCAAGTCAAATATCCACAATCAGCTTAACTTGCTGAGTAGGCCTATTCAAGAGCTACATGTATATTATTGTTCACGGTTGTTTTTCATTTTTATTATTATTTCCAGAGTTGTTGATTTTAAGGATGGTCATGTTGTTTTGTATCCAAGAAGATACTCTAAATCACAGAATTCAAATAACCAGAATTCAAGGTTAGTAAGGTACATGTACATGTATTATAGATCAAGTTATATTCAGTACTCTACATCTAGATAATTATACAGTGTGTTTTATTTCAATTACTGGGTGAAAATTTGTTCTTTAGGTCATGATCATTTCAACCTAGGTTACTTTTTTGACACCAGCTTCTTGACTTGTTGGGGTTCTTAACATGAAAAACATACACAGCACTCACCTCTCTCAGTTCCTTATGTTATGGTACTTGTAAAATCCAATATCAATTCCCCCCCCCCTCTTTGATTTGAGGCAGGTTGTTACTAATTTGTACTTAGTGTAAGATTCTTTAATATGCACTACTGGAGTAGTGTGCCTAACATAAATTGGTGCAGTTGTGTCAATGCAAGTAAATTAAATGGTACCTGTAAATTCTCTTAACCATCATAGTAGCCAGTCCTCAGAAGGAGCCAGTGGAGATGGGAATGACGATGGAGATGGTGGGGACAAGAAAGATGATGGGGCTGAGGTAGTGGTAGAGGACAAGGAAGGGGCTAAGGTGGACCCCTCTCTTGGGGCCCTGGCCCAGGTGGTAGTTCCAGATGTGTTCCCTGAGGTGCCTCTATTACCAATTCATAGAAATCCAGTCTTTCCACGATTTGTGAAGATGATGGAGGTTTGTACATATTGAAATGGTTTTTTGTTAAACAGTAAATTGTCTTTGATAAAATATGTTTATTATTGGAAATAGTTCTCAGCTAGAAATTCAAATGCTCTCCTTGTTTCACTTTTTTAGAAGGTCCCTCTGAAACTTTGACAATTTTGGGGGTCTATAGTTTTATTTGTATATTAGCAAGTTTTTTGTTTGAGACAAGACCTTTAATTTGCAATACATTTAGCTCTCTGGGTTTTGATTGAAGATTGGTAGAGAAAAAGGTTCCTGAAGCTAATACATTGTAACTTATAATCTTTACAATATTTGGTTGGCAATACTTTTTTCACATTTATCCATTACATAATTTTATGTATGATAGTTTCAACCATCATTGTAGCTCTTTTGTTGTACATTGTAGCGTAGATAAAATTGAGTTGTTTCAATTGCTGAAGGTATCAATACAATACACACATTGACAAAACAGAAGTTTTTGAGATTGATTTCACCCTTCCATTTTGAATAGTAATACTTGTATCCTGACTCCAAGGACAGTTGTAGAATTCAATAAGAAGTTGCAGATTGTTTCTTGTTACACGTATCTCTCTACTACTTACAAAATTCTTCAAAACTGTTGTGTTTATTAAAAGTTAGTTTAAGTGGTCAGATGATATGTTTGATTGGGTTTTTTTGCAGTCTTGAGTTGATGTATTGTACGTTATTCTGCACTAGATTTCAGACAAGGCACTCATGGAGTTAATCAGAGTTAAGTCTCGATTAGCTCAGCCATATGCAGGTGCTTTTTTGAAAAAAGAAGACAGGTATGTGACCAAGCACCACTGCGTTCATTTTGATCTTCATATTATTGTTAAAAACGACAGGAATTGAGAGATTTCATTTTTTGCAACTTGGTACTAATGTAACTATTTAACAAATTCATGTCAGTTATATGCATCTGTCCTATTATTGATCATGAATTTCATTATAACATTGTCAGTGAGAGTAGCTGTGGGTCACCAAGTGGATCTCCAGACTACTTTGACAATGTTACAATGAAATTCCTTGGCAATAACAGGACAGATGTAGAAAAAGTAACATCAGTGAGTAATTTTTTACTGGCTGAGTAAAATGAAATTAGTGAAAAACATTTTTCTCACATACTGCCGTGAGCTGGGTATGTGACCTATGATGCAGGCAGTTGTTTTTGTTGCGTCTGTCATTGCTGACTTTCCTGCCCTCCCACCCAAAGATTTTAAGTTTTAATATAATACCAGTATAATATATAAGCCTTTAAACTTTTTTTTTCGTTTTTTACACTCCTAAGCATACAGTCATGATCAGTAATTAATATCAGCATTAGATGTATTATTAGCTTATATATGTACATGAACATGTAATCATCAATTCTCTAATCATCAGCCTTATGTATTTGAAGCAATGAGGCAGAAACTGTATCCAATCTGGATGATATCTACCAAGTTGGTGCTTTTGTTCAGATCACAGAGCTCTATGACATGGGAGATAAAATAAGGATGGTTATTCTGGGGCACAGAAGGTTAGCTTTAAGTTAGTAAATTTATAAATTAATGATAATTGAACTGAGTGGAGTGCATTTTGCTCTCTGAGTGAGTCATACGCGTGATTTCAAAATCGAACAAGTGCTCAGCAACAGTTTGATTTGAAATCACAAGTATCAATTCAGACCAAAATTGCACGACCTGAAGTTCAATTGCCACTTGATTACATTCATTTTGAAATTGTGCAATTTAATAGCCTAAATGCAAGAACTACAAGATTTTGGTCTGTACCATTATATATTGAACCAGTAGCCAATTGTCATAAGGTGAAACCAGAAATGCGTTCATATCTCACTTTGAAAACATGTCTACATCTTGTCAACGTAATGTGATTATGTCATGTGATTGGTTGTTTTATTTTTATTTTTTATTTTGGCCGAGAAAAAAATAGTACAATTTGTGAATAAATCACACCTCTGAGAGCCAATCAGATTGCAAGGATAACCAGTGATTTCAAAATGGATTTAATAAAAAGCTAAATTTGCAATAACTGAACAAAAGTAAACAGCAAATTCAATTAAGGTCAGTGACAATTTAGCAAAGGAAACTGTACAAGCTTAGCAGGCTCTTCTAGTCAGTGGTCAATCTAACAAGTGCAGGCCCATGTGCAATTAAGGCTGCATCTTCGAGCTCTCCCACATATTTGAAGCAGTTTTGAAGTGGTAGTTTTCCAGCAACGGCACAACACAACAACAGGTGCCATTTTGTTTCATTTGTTATGCACATTTCTTCTTTATTTTTGGAAAAAGAAGACTTTCAAATAAGCACCAATTACTTTTCACTTCATAGGCACTTCAACACCAATTTCTGACAAATTGTTTTATAATCAGAGCTCACAGAGCTACATGTACGACCGCTAAGTCACCACAGGGACGGCGGAGCGTATTTCTAAGTGGGGGGGCTGAAAACGAGCACCAGAGGCGCGAGTTTGCAGGGGGGTCTGGGGGAATCCCCCCCCAGAAAATTTTGAAATCTAGAGGCTCGGAAATCGTGTTTACAGCATTCTCCGCGAGATACTTCTCGAAATAATTAGCCTTGATAAAGCGTGAAATAAACATATACTAAAACAAAAACAAAAAAAGTGTCATCCTCCTCAAAAGTGGGGGGCTAAAGCCCCCCCCTGGCTCCGCCGTCCCTGCACTAACTACATTTTCAAAGTAGAAATGGCTTGGAGCCTTATTTTGCTGTTGTTTCAGGATAAGAATCACTGGAATCCATGATTATGCTCCACATAGTGAGGACGTGACACCCGACCCTATTACTTCGGCAGCTGATATATCCCTAGAATCACCCTTGCAGCAAGAGAACATTGTTACCAACAAACCCATACTCATGGTCAAAGTGGAAAATGTATTTCATGAACCATTCAAACATACTGAGGAAGTCAAGGTGTGGCAATAAATTCAATTGACTCCTATTATAATTTAACAAACATCTTGTACATTTACATGGATATCTTCTGGAAACAAAATAATGTTGTTGCCAGAGAGAAATAGTCAGGTGAAAGTTGTGTATGGAAACTTGATTTAAGGCACTCTACATCCAGGAAAGATGTCGCTTATGCCATGAAACACTGTGAAATTTCAATTTGTGCTTCATCAGTTAATGTTGTACAGTGTTTAAATAAAACCCATCCATAGAATTTTCATTAAGTAACAGGAACATACTACTAATAGCAAATTTTGATTCAAGTTAATATCATTTTCAACAGAGGGGTATTAAAAGGAATGTTTCTTTACATTTGAATTGAAAACTTGACCATTACTCTGAGGTATTTTTACCCCAGACTAATATACATATAGCAGTGCATCTTAAAGTACAAACAGTTTACAGCACCTTGCTAGCTTTTGATTCTTGCAGACCACTGACAACACGGTATAGACATGAAGAACCCGCCCATGTGGGTTAAATTGGAACAAAGTATAATTTATTATTGAATCTCATCTTTTTAAGAACTATGTTTTTATGAGTGTCTCTTATTTTGTAAAAAGAGCTTGACCAACATATTTTGCTCCCCAAAGTAACAACCCCTCGAAAGTAACAACTGCCCAAAAGAAATGAGCCCCAAAGGCTACTAATTTTGAAAGTAAGGAGGGTCATTACGTTTGTGATAACTTGTTGGTACTATAAAGAAAAACTTGTCTGGCAGCAAATGGTTAGAGTCTTTGATCTTGGTTTTGTAATCAACAGGCTCTGGCTGCTGAAGTGATCAAGACAATCCGAGATATTATTTCATTAAACCCTTTATACAAGGAGTTCTTGGCTCAGCTCATGGAAGGTGGCAAGAAAGTGGCAGACAACCCTGTTCATTTAGCTGATTTTGGTAAGGACAATCCAAAAACATGATGATTGGGTTGTTATTTTGAAAGTGACAGATTGTGCATTGAAATGCCTGGGAAAAGATCAGAGACATTGTAGACACCATTGTTTTCCCTGCTGGGTTGGGAGGGATAGTTCTATGTAATAAGTAGACAGGTAATAAAGAAAGCCCTTTTTCTCAAAACATAGTCAAAGATAAGGGTGCGTATTATACATGGACGCGCATTATAAATGGGTAACTACAGTACTAATTGGAGATACAGGTAGGTCTAGCAATAATCAGTTGCAGACATCACTTTTCCACCTGAAGCAACATAAATACAAAATGTCTACGTGTATTTTACAACAGGAATAGAGTATTAATAAAAATAATGGTGATAAGTCAGATCCTCCCTTCTCCCCTGAAAAATCAAAAGGTACACTGTGCGGCGATCTCCCATGTAACCCCTGTCACTGTCACACTGGCCCACACTTGGGGTTCTTACCCACCAACTGTAGCATTGAGAAGCTGCTACATGTCACAAACAAGTATTTGCACATTGATTAGCCCATTGATGCCTGTGCCAGCCTAACTGGCTGTGACAAGCATAGGCCTTTGTTCCACTTCTGATGTCATCATATTTGACCAAAATTATCATCACTTATACTCACTCAAGTTCTCTTGGAAGAAAAGGTGTTTCCAATGATACACAGATCAGATTAGTTGGGTAATAAATCCCAAAATTCTCAGAAGTTTGAGTGGAAAAACTTACAGTAAAACACAATAGTGGAAAGAAAGACATGCTATAGTGCTGTCATGTTGCAAATGTATTTTGTGGATTGGAGCTAATTTGGGTCATATCCAGCCTGAAAATGTCTAAAATGTCCAATCAATTGTAGCCAGTGTTGCCATCCTTAACAAATGTTCACTACAGCAGACTTTCTTTGTTATGTAGAAAAACCGCTTGATTCCAAATATTTCCAGATTGGTGAACATAACTGCTTGTATTAGACTAAAACAGAGGCCAGGTGTGTTAATACATTGGATTTGCCACAGGCTAGAGGCATACACTGTATGTTGGGCTGCTGAAACATAGCTGTTTCACCCAGCCCTTACCCAGAAGATCATGTCATTTTTGATCTTTGTTTTTTCAGACTTGTTTAGGACACCGGTGATCTTTTTCTTTATGTCAATTTCAGGTGCTGCACTAACCAGTGCCGAGACACAGCAGCTTCAAGAAGTTTATGAAGAGACAAATGTTCCAGTGCGATTGCGACTTACTCTTGAACTGCTGAAGAAAGAGCTTGCAGTGTGTATGCTGCAGCACAAACTTGGGAAGGAGGTAGGGGAAGTCTGTGAGACAGCACATAGCTTCTAGAGTCATTTGTAAAAGGTTATGTATAGGGGAATCCTTGTTTACAATATTTGCCTCATTAGCCTTAGCAATTCGGTTTCTGATCGAGCTACAAATAAATCAGTTCTAAATATTGAAAGTTCATAGCATGATTAATTCTACCAGTGAATACGAGCCAGGTCTATTGAATACTTTTTGCGCAACACAGGTTTAAAAACTCAAAATTTTACAAAGAATGTATGAGCTGATTGAGCTCATTAGCGCTTTTGCCACCCAGAGATTTTGCAGTTTTTGAAAGACAATTTCTCCATGAATATTATACACAAAGAGCTAAAACTTCCACTATATATTAAATTCCACTAGCTCTTTAGCTGCCTGGAGTCAATTTATATCTAACACTTTTCCTTCTGTACGTAAAGCCCTATGCAAATGAGCAAAAATGTACAATGGCGTCAGCAAGGATCCCTCCCCTTATAGACCCTATTCATAAATGGCTGTCAATTAAAAATTCTTTTGTATGTATTTAAATTAGCCCAACTATCCTTGATTAAGAGTAAAAATTAAAAACGAGGTTAGTTGGGCTAATTGGCAGCCATTAATGAAGAGGATCTGTAAGGTGTAGCTAAACAGTGCATTTTTAATTGCTTGGGGGATTGGGGTGCCATGTACAGTAAAATAAAATTCTAGGTTATACATGTATCACTATTGCCTCAGCTTGCAATCACTCCTATATGCAAGAGTGTACAGTGGCTTTGAACCCATGAGTAGTCAGCAATTGTGTGGAAAACAACTTGGTATAACAACCATGAAACTTTTATCTTGCTTGTGCATATTGGTGTTTATTCACTATCATAATAATGTTTAGGTGGAAGAAAAAGTCAACAAACAACAGAAGAAATACTTACTCCAGGAACAGCTAAAGATCATTAAGAGAGAGCTTGGTTTGGAGAAAGAAGACAAGGATGCTGTTGGAGAGAAATTCCGAGAAAGAAACAAAGGCCGAAATGTACCTAAACATGCAGAAGAAGTCATTGAAGAAGAACTGGCTAAATTAGCCTATCTTGATACTCATTCGTCAGAATTTAAGTGAGTTCAAAGCATACACTGTTTAGCACTTAATGCATAAACTCTTATCAATACATTATTTCATTTTAGTGAGCAATGGTTCTCAGGAGCTGTTACAGCTGTATATACACCTTCTCCTCAAAGGGACATTCATCAGAGAGATTCAAACTCGGAAAGAACATAAGAATCGTTCTTAACACTAACCATATATGTGAATTGTCTTTTGATTAATAATTCTGTTTTGGATATTTTCTACTTTTCTAGTGTAACAAGGAATTACCTAGATTGGTTAACCAGCATTCCTTGGGGAATTCACAGCAAGGAGAACTTCAATATCACCCAAGCCCGGGAAGTATTGGATGAAGATCACTATGGGCTACAGGACATTAAAGACAGAATATTAGTGAGTTACATAGTTAAAATACTAAGAACGTACTGACTGGCCCCAAGTCAGTTTTGTTTCCCCCTGACACTCTGACAGTGAGTCAAATGTTTAAGTTGTTTGTCTATGAATGAATGATGAATGATATAGGTTCTTATATAGCGCATTTACAAAGCTCAATGTGCTTCACAATTAGAATTATGGGATGAGATCGGACATCAGCATATATAAGGCGCCTATGGCAGCCGCTATCCGTCCATGTGTATGATCTCACCCCACCACCCAACCCATGGAATAGAACAGACCACAACACCGGGAACTTCATGCCCTACTCTTTGCGATGAGTGTGTGGGTTCTTTAACGTCCCCTGCTGATTATAACACTGAAGATGCTCTAGGGAGCTAGTGAGTTTTGACCCATGGAATATGGCACATTCTCTTGCAATCAATTTGAGTTGGGAGGTACAACAAAATCAAGGAAAACCTTGTTCATATTATTGGATGTCAACTGTTCTTCATTCAAGAGCATCTCACACAAACAAAGGAATTGATTACATGCTACCACCTTTTTGATATAACATTAACCAATAAATAATTATGTTCAACAGTTAGAATTCCTTTTGTCATCTTAAGAAATTTTAGTAAAATAAATTTCACCACCAAATGAGTAGATGTGTTAAAAAGTTAAGACAAAATGTTAGAAAACAAAATTAACAACTGCATCGCTAAAATGCAGTTTGGGTGCCCCAGACCTCCAGGAGATTCTACTATTGGCGGCAAAGAATGCTCCCATGGCTGACAAATCCTGGCAACCCAGCCATGAGCAATAAGAGGAACAGACACCTGTCACACCGTTGAAACAGTGGAAAAAAGGAGGGAAAGGGGTGGGAGGAAAACTGCCTGGGTGATGAGCAACCACACTACAAAACTCCAGAAAAAGCCCCCTGTATAATCACCATGCCACGATCCATGAGCATGTGGAATTCCCACACATGCGCATATGTGTTGACACTGCTGACTACTAGGGGAAACACAAGCACTCTTCATTGTCAACTCCATTAAATTGCATTTAACTGCATTAAAAGCAGGTTATCAGCACTTTAATTTCACAACAAGTACCTCTCAAGAAACAGTTTCGTGATTGCTCATTACACACATACATATTACACTGTAAGTGTCCATTTGCAAACATATTTCATGTCTGGTTTTATAATTTATGTGGTTTTCGACACGTACAACAATCTTGATAACTAGAATGGAGCCCAAACCTTCTTTTCATTGTTTGTTTCTTATTATTATGCAGGAGTTTATTGCTGTAAGTCAATTGAATGCATCTGTGCAGGGGAAAATCCTCTGTTTCACAGGGCCACCAGGTTCGTAAATGCACATACTTGTTGTGGTTCCATTATAGTTTCTGTTTCAAATTTGTCATCAAAACAAATTTGATTTTAATTACTTTTATAAGGGAAAATAAATATCAAACTGGTGTAGGGAAATTCAAACCATCAACATGCTTTGTAGCAATTAATTTAGAGCATACACACTCAGAATTATGTGTTCAAAACTGGTCTTATTCCGTCAGTATACTTCATGTTAAACTGTCGTCTTACCACATTAAGATAACAACCTTATTTACGCTAATGGAATGTAAACTTAGGTACAAAAAGAAAAAGCAACTCACAGTAAATTTACCTTTCCTTTTTTATACACTTTCATTTTTGCTTCTTTCATAATATGAAAACTGGGAAACTAAACGGACACAATGCCAGATCTTGAAAATCCATATTAAACTACACACAAGGAAATTTCCAGTTGTTTGCTGCTGTATACTGTCCTTGTGCTCGTAGTTTTTGAAGGTTGTATTATTTGGCTATTTCGGTCCCTCCCCTGGTTTCCTGCTGCTTGTCTGTCCCTCCCCTGGCAACAGAAATATGACACTTATCCCACAGGCTGACCTTTTTTTCTTTTCTGTCCTGTTTCTCAGGAGTGGGCAAAACAAGCATTGCCAGGTCTATTGCAAGGGCCCTCAATAGACAGGTACTGTGGAGACGAGTTGTTATTTATGTTTTGTTGTGCATCTACAAGTCATGATACATGTGGGGAGTTTGGAGAACATGACAGAAACCTAAGAGTTGCTTGAGCCTTCTTGATTATTCTCCCTTGGAGGGTGTACCCCTATGTAAAATCTTTTCCCCTATGTATAAGCTATAAGTGTAAGTTCTGCTGTGAAGGGTATGGTTTTCAAGCCGTTTAGTCTGGTGTGGGGGATAAAGATCAGACAGTTCTTGTTTGGAATAGGGTATAATTGGCAGGAACATGGCCAGTGTATAAATATTTTACATGTAGTCCAGAACAGAGTTCTTTACCCATGCGTCTATACTAGAAATTGAAACTCGGAAGTGACCTAGTAAGATATTAATTTAGTTAGTGTATATTGGACTACGATAGTGATAAAGTTTTTTCTTGGAAGAAAGCTAGTCTGGGACAGGGTATGGGCTTTTGGTGCCTAGCTAGTCTAGAATAGGGTTGCAAAGTAAAGCTCATTATGGTCTGGTATAGGGTGAGAGTTTGTGTCCAGTGGCACACCCCCATCCAAAGATTTACAGAATATAACTCCCCTCCCCCAATGTTCTCCAAACGTCCTAAATGTATCAAAGCACAATGATATGTTCACAGCCAAAAGCATGAATCAATTTATTGTTTTATCAACTTTGTTCATGCAATGAGGATACATCACATAATTATGATGATGCATGCATGTACTGTGTTTGAAAGTGCAGCTTTGCTAGCTATGTTATAATTAGCAAATAGACTCCATTTTGCCATGCAATCCCGCATGCAATCAGTTACTGAACAGACGGACAGTAACATTGAAACCATTTTATATACATCTGTACTAATGAAGAAACAAAGCAATGTTGACCTCATCTATGCACCTGTCCTCTAATTGACCATCAGCATGAACCAATCAAAATGTTAGAATAAGTCGACATATTATGTAACTGTATATAGATACATGCTTCCTTCATAGGGACTTATGTAGGTTGGATCCTGCTATGTCCATTCTCAGTCAATTCAACATTGCATAGATGTTGCAGCACACTCGGTTGCATTGTTTATGTTGTTGTTTTTAGTATTTCAGATTCAGTGTTGGAGGCATGACTGATGTAGCTGAGATCAAAGGTCATAGGTCAGTCAATAACACTGTTATCTTAGAGGACTGTTGACTAAACCATGCACATCTTGCACTTTGGTATTCAAAGTTTTACTTTCATATTTAAGGCAGAGGGAGAATATGATTGTGTGTTCACACAACCGCCATATACATTGTATGATTAACTGCATGTACTTCCTAAAAGCACTTTTTTTCTTGTAGTTTAAATACTTTGCATTAACTGTCGTTGCTACTTTGTTCTCAATACTCATCATTGTAGATTACAGTTAAGAGTCGCCATGATTTAGCATTTAGTTTATTTGTAAGAGAGGTTGAGAATTTTAATAACTACAAAAAATTGTACATGAAAGTCAAAGGCATTGCTAAATGCTGCTTCTTATTTTTTGGTGTTTTAGACGAACATATATTGGTGCTATGCCCGGAAAAATTATACAGTGTCTTAAAAAGACCAAAACAGAAAATCCACTTATACTTATTGATGAGGTAAGATAAAGAAAGCCTGATGAAATACTGAGATAACATACAGGCCATTAAAAAGTAATACCACCCAAGTAAGAAAAATTACTTTATTTGTATTTCACATGATTATTGAACTTTCTAGCAACCAGAAGAAACAAAGTGAAGTAAGGTTTTTCAACGACAGTGTACTCTCAAATAATCTGACTCTCTCTGGGGCTTGGGTGCAAGCAAAGTTTACTAAGAAACATAGGCAACATTTTCCTTGCAGCTTGTATTCTAAGTTTAAAAAACGGGTCGTTGCTTATCCTTCCATTCGTGTTGTAGGTTGCAGCAACATGTTACGTGAAGTAGGGATAAGTTCAACTTCCTGCAACACATTGTCGCAACGTACAACACGGATAGTAAAACGTGTAACAATGCTTGCAGCAGTGCTGCGTGACATGTTTAAAGAAAATGTGCCCGTGTTCGTCACCCTTAGGGACGGTTGTCTTCTTATCGGCGGTTAGACTGCAAAACAGTCGTATTTTATACGAACGCGACCGACGCGAGTGGTAATCGAATGAAAGGTCTGGAGCGAGTGTAGAAACGGGCAAGATTACGCAAACGGCGCTTTGTACCCTCTGAATAGAGAAGAAAAAACGACTGTTTTGTAGTCTATTCGACGGTCACAAATTTGGTTATTGTATGTGACTGGTACCATGGCGAAACGTTTGATTTTACAAAAATGTTGGGTGTCTGGTATCATGTTTTAACGGTCGCGTTTTTTTTTTTTCAGGTGGATAAGATTGGGCGTGGCGTACAAGGAGACCCTGCGTCCGCTTTATTGGAACTTCTTGATCCTGAACAGAATTCGGGATTCCTAGATCATTATCTGGACGTACCTGTGGATCTATCCAAGGTAGTTAATAATCACATGTACCTCTCTCGTTCCCGTTGCATTTCCATGCTGCTAGGTTTATTTATTGGAAAGTTATATTATTTTGAAGCAGCATAGCATTCCGTCCCCGGTTAACGAAACGAAGAAAGAGAGTGACTATGTCGGGAGGCACGTTGGTGTTATGGTTAGTGTGCTCGTCTCCGGATCGAGTGGTCCGGGTTTGAGCCTTGGCCAGGGACAGTGGGCTGTGTACTTAGGCAAGACACTTTACTCTCACAGTGCCACTCTCCACCCTCGTGCCCCGGCGAAATTAATTCTGGGTTGACCCTGCGATGGACTAGCATCCCATACACAGGGAGTAGAAATACTACAAGGCACTTCATGCTATAGAAACCGGGATAAGCGCCAGCCTCTTGGGCCTCATGTAACGATTTCTGTGTGCTCTCGTGTCGCAGGTGCTGTTCATATGCACAGCCAATATCACGGACACAATTCCTGGTGCCTTAAAAGACAGAATGGAAATCATAAACGTGTCAGGATACGTGGAGGATGAGAAGAAAGCTATCGCTAAGGTGTGTGGCATCTAAAAAAAATAATGAAGACGCTTTCGACTTTAACGACGTCGTCTTTTTTAGACTTGAAAACCTGTCTAGTATAAAAAGGTGACGCCCTTAACTGAAAAGAAAAGACTTGCCATGTTTTTAGCTAGTAGATTTCATGTGTTTGTATATTGACGCGCTAAGGGTTGCTTCTTTTCAGTGTCCTCCAAGTATACAACCAATAAAAAATAGTTTGTTTTCTGTTAGGCAGTATATTTAAATGCGTCTCGTTTCTATACTAGACACCTTTGACGTCTTAGACGTGTTTCTAGGTGTCTTGACAACGTCAACGTCTCTAGCATAAAAACGGGTATTATAACTTCAATGCCTGCCCATCTGTGACATTCGCTAGGGAGCAGTGGAGAAGTACCACAGCTATCGCAAACATGCTTGTCCCTTTTGGAACTGTAATAATAACATTGCCGTCTTCTTTTTTTCAGACGTACCTCATTCCCCAAGCAAGAAAGAGTGCTGGTATTACAGAAGAACAAGTTTCGATACACGACGCTTCACTGTCTGTTCTCATCAAATCCTACTGCAGAGAGAGTGGCGTCAGAAATCTACAGAAACATGTAGAAAAGGTAATTATACACGAGGAACAAATGTGATGTTACACAATGTTGATGTTACACAATGTTGCAGGTTTCAGAGTGTTGTCCAATACACCCGCACTGTAACGGTCCGTTTATTGATCTTACGGTCCGTTCAGTTCGTACAGTCCGTAT
>OMLO01000921.1_pt1 | contig 21246 bp, 14 predicted proteins | sample 1674811 | NCBI WGS metagenome assembly OMLO01 (sample SAMN06265003, study PRJEB25207) | coral metagenome | isolation source: Coral host | place: Mexico:La Bocana,Puerto Morelos, Mexico | collected 2008-11-13 | reverse complement strand
GCAAGATTGTTTTCAGATTTTTAAATCGTTGGCGTGTGGACTTGGCCACACGACTGGTTGCTATGGCAATTACAAAGTAAGTAAACAAAACAAAAGACTCGTTTAGCGGCAAATTAGCCGAACTGCTCACCGACCATGATTTTTTTTCACACATTATTGGATTTTTGATTTTGTGGCAATATCTTGAGTCTTATTTTAAACTTATATCACGTTATATCTTACCTCGAGACAACTAGCTTCCATCAGTTCAAAGCTTCATGCTTTGGCCAAGAACAAATTGTGCTCAAGATACAAGATACAAAATAGAGTCTTATTAAACTTTGAACAAAGAGCGTACAAGAATTCTTTCCTACACGCGACTGATGGTTTTCGATGCAAAAAGGAAGCCACTGATGCAAAAAGGAAGCCACTGATGCAATACTGTTTCCGAAAGAATATCCTTGCCAGCAAAATGAATTAAATTTCCTCAGTTTCACTGCTTCACGATTGCTGTATTAAGTTGCCTTTTCCAGATACCGAAGAGTTTCATTGCTCAACAAATGATTCAATCGCTTTTCTTTATGAAGCCGATCAACTCTTTTTTCCAAGAGGTGCAAGTTAATTCCTCAGTATCGATCGATCGGAAAAGCGTCAGAAAATACTTACAACTGTCAAGATGTTTTAAGCTGTAAGTGTAATTATTAATACATTTTTCAGTCGGTTTAATTGAAGATTTAGTAACCTATATGAGTGGATTGTCAATCTCATAGCAGTTTAGATCTAAATATTTTACACACGAAAAGTATGTCATTCAAACAACGTCAATTCACAAGTAACTACTTATTAGGTAGTAGGTAAGACAACTGCAGCTAAAAATCTAAATCCAGAATTGCGTCCTATATTTCGCAAACAAAGTGGAACTAGGATACCTAACAAGAAATCCTTTACTTGAGACATTACAAGTGTTACTTAAAAAAAAAAAACTTCGAAGTGCGAACCAAGGTCACATTCCTACTGGTGGAAAACAAGTTGTCGTCGGTTGACACCGAGCTTCGGCAAAAACGTGCTTATACAGTAGATCGAAAAATTTCATTCTTTGCCTTCACCCATATCACACCAAATAAGAAACAGTTCTTGCTCGTTTACAGATCTGAAATCGATTTTGAATGTTTGCAGATATGATACTTAAGATATTAACGGCATCTGAATACGGGGAATGCCCCACATTTAGAAACAGAACCCCGTGAATTGCGTCACTGAGTGAGTACTGAAATGTGCTTCATACTTCGCTTATGCTCATATGTATGCATTTACAAATAAATAAAAACGCGTTATCTTTAGAAGAAGAGACAAACATCACACGAGGGACAACAAGCTGAAGAACTATGACGTACTTTCAGCTTTTACCAATGACTTTCTGTTTATTTTAATTTTAGGATTTTATCTTGAGATTATGAGTGCACTGAAACGTATTAATATGGAAAATTGCCAAAACTTTCTAATGTACTTTAGTAACTGTATCAATAATGTTTTTACCACAAAACTAAGATCGTATACAAAAGCAAAGACAATTTTTTGATAGAGCGGTGATCTTAAACTAAAAAAATTCTGTAACATTCGAGATTTAATGGTTGGTTGATATAGTAATTGGTTTTGATAGAGTAACACACTGGGACTTTGCTCCGAGCTAAAGCGAGTTGCTCATGAGCATACCCCGAGTTACTCCAAGTCTCGAGTTGCAGGCTTCCCTAAATTACTTTCCAAAGTCCAATCAGACAAAGAACTTAAAACAAGCGACGAAGAGAAAACCCAAACACCGCCATAGATTTGGAGGGTGAAGATGAGACTATTGAAAGCAATTCAGAAAACGAACAAGACAGTGACTCTGACAGCAACTATCTATGGGGCGATCTTCAAATCCGAGTAAACGATTCTCTGGGCCAAGATATGTCAAGGAAATGGAACGTTCAGACTTGGAAAAGGAGCCCTCTGAAGATTACGCTACCGTCTGAAAACTTTCAATGCTCCATTGTTACCTGGTTTTAGAACAACGCTGGTTAAAAATGTTTATGTTATTATCATTATTATTATTATTGTTATTATTATCATTATTATTATTAGCCTGTAATTGTGCTATATAAAGTGGTTTCACCTTGTCACACGCTATCCACAAAAAAGAACCCTACGTAGCTTTGTCAGTGGGGACTCTATGGATTACGACGAGACTACAGAAGCAACGGTGGGAAAAAGGAAATTGTTACGATCTTCGAAATTTCGCATTCCTAAGAAGAAAGGAGGCGCGAAGAAGAGAGAGGAGACGAAAGCGAAAACACCTCAGGGGAACACTGTACATGTTTAAAAAGGGAGCTACGTTTGACCAAAAAATACGGTTTGTTATGAGCGTTAATGAACGCGTTTGACTCCCCCCCCCCCCCCGGAACAAAAAGCAATGGAGCAACGGTTGGCACGCTGAGCGATTGAGAAGCCACAACAAAGAGCAACTACTTTGCAGAATCACTCTCGTGAAATCTTTTTTTAAGAAGTTGTTTATTGTAAATATACAGCCCATTTTCTGCCTTTCTGCCTCGTCGTGTATGTATATAGTTATCCGTTGTTGATCCATGTTACCGTGAGCGAAGTGGAATAACATTTATTCACTTATTGTGTACTTTATGAAGAAGGGAAAGGCGTGCACTCTAGCACACGCAAGGAAATTCGCTCTCAAAATTAGTTTTGAGACTTTTTTTATCTGTATCTTTACTCAGTGTTCAGTTGACAACGCAAACTTTGTTGAAGGACCAAGGTTTTAATAGCCTTGTTAGATAACAAGGCTCTTATATGAAGCTAAACCGTTGTCTGCAACTGAAACAAGTCTCTTTCGAGACTCTGCAAATATGAAATGTCTGGTTGAATTTCCATTACTGACTTTAAAGTGAACACTACTGACTTTGTTCAATATATCCCTTTGTTTTTCTCAATCATCTACCCAACGCACGCTTATGTTAATATCATTGCGGTAAATATGTGTCTGGAGAATGAATATCATGAAATATGCCTTGTTAATTGTTTTAAAACAGTTGACCATGGGACACAACCGAGCCTTAAGTCATCTACAAGTAACATTGGAGTGTTAAAACGAAAGTAAATGGATTGAATAACTTTGATTTGTTTGTAAATTCAAGAGCACTAACAGTTTGATATTCATCATTTTCATGACTTCACTTACCTAGAAAACAATATTACAACAATTTACTATACTATGCATCACTGTTGTCTTTCCGCGTAAGACAATATACAGACTTCAACACCGCAATTTCCGAGTTAATGTTTTTGTGCGACACGAAAACGAGATTAGTTCGGACATACACACCGCGTAAATTACTGTGAAATTGAAATGTCGCGCGAGAATGTTCTAAGAAAATAGCTTGTTTACAGAAATGAATGTTTCATATTAGGCTGGCGATGTCTAACGAGTGATTTGGACCTTTATTCTTCCTTAGTTGCTATGGAGAAATAATAAACAAAAATAACAAGTCAGCTGTTTGCATTAACTTAATATCTTGTGGACACGAAAATCAAGTATTTCGAATTAAAGTTGAGCAAACATGTGTCTCTGAAGTACTGTCTGTGTTTCTACAAGGAAAAGAAAATTTCATCGTTCTTTTCGGACAATATTGAAAATCGTTTTAGTTGAAGTCGCTATCGCATCTTTACGGCATTTCAAGGCATGTTTTAGAAAAGCGCAGCAAATTAACTGAAATTAGCTGCCGACAAATAAAACTTTAGTTTTGATAATCACAGATGTCTGGGACATGCCTGTCTTCTTCCATCACTGAGTAAAAGAGTTTCTATCGATGGCACTAGGAGCAAATGAGCTTCAGCCTGGCCCTAAGATTAGAATCTTTTGTATTATGGGAATCTGATCATGTTGAATATTCTTCACAATGGCCAACTGAGTTTTGATATGTTTATATTAAAGATCTGGCGATGGATTTCGGACAAGATGTTCCGTGGCATATATAATTTTCACTCGAGAGCATATAGAGTAGCCCATCCGAAGGGCTGTACGCGCCTGAGCGAGTGATTGTTTGCGCAGCTATGCCATTTGCGCATGCGCAAGTCGATAAATTTTTTGTCGTGATAAATAATCGATTATTTATTTTACAATTTTTTTTTCTAAACAGACCAACCTTTGCGCCTTTCTCCAGGTCCGGATTCTTGCAAGATCATAGCTTAGGCCCCTCATGTCAACTGCGCATGCACTACTAGCAGCAAATCAGCCTTGACCAATACGATGTCGGAAATGCATTCGGCTGCATTCATAAAGTGACCAAGGCCACAACTTCGCGTGATTTGTGCCTTGTGAATTTTTGGCGCGTTCTCTTTACTTGAGTAAACAAAAATCTTCTAAAAATATCGACACTAACTACAGATTGGCTTAGCGGGCCTGTTTCTGTGTTTATCCGATGATAAATCAAGTTTCATTGATGTACCCGACAAGAACAGATTCACGAAAACTCGATATGCCCGAGAGAATCCGCACTTTACTTTTAGTAGTTTATCTTATTTGATATTCCCGAGAATAAACTCTGTTTTCTAGATATTTCTCATAGTCTGCACCTATTGCTTCTTCAGTCTTCTGGGCGTATTCAAGGCAAGTGCAGGGCGTATTCAAGGCAAAGGTTATTGCTACATCAAGCATCAAGCAAGCATCAAGGAATTTGACTCTAAGGCTTCAAAATCATTCATTTTGAACGTTCAGCCAAATGTTTACAAGAAAGTACGAGAAACGTTCCAGGTGTTTCTCACGGTTATCTTGATCTTGTATAGGCGTTACTGCGATACAAACATCTGCGGAACCATCTGGCAAACTTCATTGTTTTCAAGTGGTTTGTTTTGCTCCTGTTTTGTTAGATGATTCCGTTAATTTTCACTTTCTTTAATGCTTGGCTACACAGCATAACGGCGTCAGCTTTGAGTCGACGCTAAATTGTTTCCGTGCAAATTAGTTTGGCAAGGTTTGATCGTGGTTACACCAAAAGAGGTGGTCAATTCCACTAAATAAAAGCTTTATATAAAAAACCAAGATTTTGCCGACATTCGCTGTGACTCAGCTCCGAGTTTTAAGTCAGTGCGCGGATTGCCAAGGGTACAATCAACGAAGCACTTTATATCGACGACCTCACCCATCGATTTATTTACTGATTCCATGATAAACTGACCTCCACCCAAATATTTACCCTCGGGGATTGGTCTCAACTTTACTTCGTATGCGACTGCATGAATGCAAAAGATTTCCTTTCAATGGTATTTGAAGGCCATTTAACATCGATCAATTTCCGTTTTAGCTTACTTCTCTCAAGATAGTGCGATAAAATATCAAACTTTATCCCTTTTCCGGAATTGTAGAACACTGCGACAGATTCGATTGTTTGATTTTTTTAATCCTAATGACAGCTAGTTGACCATCAACCACATTTCATGGTATTCTCTGAGCTGCGAACGAGGAAAATCGTTAATTTGTTTGTTATTTAAGAGCTCAATCATGATATGTATATATGTATATTCTGAAGATGAAAGATCGTTTTTTTCATGTCAAATTCCTCAAGTACACAATATCTAAACGATTCACGATGTATTTAAGGTAATACCACTTGTGACACAGCAGTAACCTTGTTAAGCTGTTGATAAAACACGAAAACAAATACCCTGGTCTAGGGCCACCAACCTTTAGTTTTAATCTTCACTAGACATCACTGACCACTTATCAAATTAGATGCTGCAAGATTGTTTTCAGATTTTTAAGTTTGTTGGCGTGTGGACTTGGCTACGCGACTGGTTGCTATGGCAATTACAAAATAAGTAAACAAAATAAAAGAAAATTGGAAAATTAGCCAAACTGCTCACCGACAATGATTTTTTTCACACATCATTGGATTTTTGATTTCGTGGCAATATCCTGAGTCTTTTTTAAACTAATATCACTATATACCACACCGCAAAACAACGAGCTTCCATCTACTCAAGACAGCTTACAAGAACTCTTTCTCACGCCACTGATAGTTTTCGTTCTAAAAGGGAAGCTAGCAAAAGGAATTAAATTTCCACGGGTTTCACTGCTTCACGATTGCTGTATAAACTTACCTTTTCCAGATACCGAAGTATTTCATAACTCAACAAAAGATTCACTCGCTTTTTTTTATGAAGCCGATCCACTCACTTTTTCCTCAGTATCGGATCGATCGGAAAAGTAGCACAAACTACTCACAACTGTCAAGATGTTTTAAGCTATTACTGATGTATTTTTCAGTCGGTTTAATTGAAGATAAAGTAACCTGCACGAGTGGATTGTCAATCTCGTAGCAGTTTAGATCTAAATATTTCTATACACGAAAAGACAAGTATGTCATTCAAACAACGTCAATTCACAAGTAACTGCGTAAAAACTAGTATTAGGTAAGACAACTGCAACTAAAAATCTAAATCCAGAATTGCGTCCTATATTTCGCAAAGAAAACCGAACTGGATTATCTCACGCGAAATCCTTTATTTTAGACATAACAAGTGTTACTTTAAGAAAAGGAAAAAAAAATTGAAGTGCAAACCAAGGTCACATTCCTATTGGTGGTAACCAAATTGTAGTCGGTTGACACAGCTTTGCAAACACTTGGTTATATTTGATCAGGAATTTTCAATCTTTGCCTACACCCATATCACACCAAACGAAAAACAGTTCTTGATCGTTTACAGATCCGAAAGGGATTTTGAATGTTTGCAGATATTCATGATATTACCGCTTTCTAAATATAGGGAATGCCCCATATTTAGAAACAGAACCCCGTGAAATACGTCACTTAGTTTTGCAATATGCTTCATGTGTTTCGCTGAAGCTCACATACATGTATATACAAATAAATAAAAGCGCGTTATCTTTAGAAGAAGAGAAACAAATATCACATGAGGCACAACAAGTTGAAGAACTATGACGTACTTTAAGCTATTTCCAATGGCTTTCTGTTTATTTTAAATTTAGGATTTTATCTTGAGATGGAGTGCATGCAACTATGGTAAACAGCTCAGCTCTGGAACAACTTAATCATTGTTTAATTATTTTGCCAAAAGTAATCCTCCGTAAAGTGCAGAATTAATGGTAACAATGATGTTGTTATTCCAAAACTAAGAATTTACGCAACGAAGATAACGATAGAGCGGTGGTCTTGAACTTAAAAAGTTATGTAACTTACGAGATTTAATGGTTGGTTCAATGTAGCAAATGAAGTTATGTTGCAGATATTCGGTTAAGCAAAGCGAGTGGTATGAAACAAATATCGAATAAATGATTTAATGAAGGAACTGTTCTTAAGAACAAAAGAACAAACGAGTAGAAACGATTAAAAGAATGCGGCAAACTCGATCATAGAAGCTTTAGCACGCGATCAAAAAGATCATTCAGTTCTATGAAACTGAAACAGAAGCAAAGAGGTTTATACGTAAAAATACTTTGTTGTTTACATGATTTGAAGTAAAACACGATAGCGATGGGCTTAGAGCCAATTCTTGGCAGTCATTGATGCACGTTTTGCTCCTAACCGGAAAACAGTCCAGTTCAAATATTTGAAGCAACACCTAGGTGATTGCTTTCGACACGATTAGAGTAGTTTTTGTTATTTGCCCGGAAGGAAAAACCACAAAATTGAGTGCAAGGATATAAGGTAGGCTAGAGTGGAGGGGAAAAGTTCAGCAGAATCGACACATTTATTTCTCATAATGAAGACTTAAATTTCGAATCTGTTCAATGTCAGTTAAAATAATAATCAAGCTGCAAATTTTGTTACTAATGCAGTTTTAATTTTTCCCTTTGCTGTATAAAAGGAACTTAAAAAAGAGTTCTGATTAGACTGCTTGAAATCCAGCCAACCTTCTTATGTTCTAGCATGGATAATCAATGCTGAGATACAAAAATAGTTTAAAAAAATGATATTGAAACAACTGAGCAAAAAGAAAGTACTTTACAGTTCATTTGGCCTCAAAAGAAATGGCCTGAAAATATGATTGACACGAATCATTCGGCTTCATTTCTGTTCATTTCCAGACAGTGGGTTTGCTTCGTGAGTTGTTCTCCACTATTGGTATAAACTTCCTTTGCGCTGTAACAAGATAGCGCCGGGGTTGTATTATTGATTTGGGGCTAATGCTAGTCAGCCCTGATTGAATGGATTACTCCCTCTTCTTATAGTTAATGATTCTCTGGAAAGATTAGTTGAAAAGTTAAAAAATAACCTTGCGAACATCTTCCCAAATCCTTACTATAATCGCAGGCCATAAAATGGCAAGGAAACTTAGCTGTAGTCCCACTGGGAGTTTCCGGGGTATTATCGTTGCAAGAAAGGTGGGGACGCTTCTGGAATGCTCATAAGGTTGTTCCAAAGATTCCAAGGTCCTTTATGGAACTGCAAACCCTCAAAAACCTGCAAAGCGACAGCAGGCGGATGACAAAATATGAAAGCCATAAGCAAACTTCTTTGTTTTGTTTCGTTGTCTTCTAGGCTGATTTTTCAGGAGAGGTTTTGTGCCTTGTCACAGTTGATTACAGCACGTAACCAATCTCTAAATCCTCACCAGTGCCAATCTCTTCTCGCGTGCGTGATGTCGTGTTTTGATATCGGATTTGTTCATATTTGATTGGCTGATTGAGACTGAAACACAACTGATTCGCGAAGGTAGGAGAATGCTTCTGGAAAATTCCACGAACGGTTGAGATTTTTGCCAAAGAACAACCGAAAATGTCCACTACCCAATATATCTAAGACATGTAATTAAACAGGTAGTCACACCTTGAGAGATACGTAATTATTTCTCAGAAACCATCGCAGAAATCGTAATGCAAAAATCCTTAGCAACCATTACGAGGCTTTTTTAAAATTATCTTCTTAATTAATTTTTTGATTGCATATTAATTAATTTCTCGTCATATTTTATTATAGTTTGATATACAGTTAGGTTGCATGACATAAACTCATATTTTGGAGGCAATATAGCGTTTTGTTCACCACTGTGCGCTCGTAATACGTGCACAAAGCAAGTTTCAGACTGATATCGACAAGAAAGCGAGTTAATGCTAAAAATTCCACAATATACTTAAAAGTACACAACTTTGTAATACCTTCAAAATGTTTGCAATTATGTGTAACGATTAATGATGAAAATCTGCTCAATATACACTTATGCATTACGAAGGAAAAAAATCTCCATGTCTTTCGACGATTTGCTTGCATCAGAGTATCCTAGTTTTTGTTCTTTTTTTTGCCAATTTTTTAAGGTTACCTCGTCTCGTCATCAGTTCACAAAAAGAGTTCGTTTCTCCACATATCAAGGAAATTGTTTCAAGGTTCAATCAATATATGATCAACTTTAACTTAACTCAAATTTGTCTTTTGTGAGATGAGCTTATTACTAAAGGATATCATATCCGTAATGCTTGACCCCTCGTGAGTATGTCGAAACCCTTTCAACTCAAACACAAATGGTAGCACAATATCGCCAGGCGTTCATTGTGGTAATGCTAAATTTAGGCCAGAATACTAGTACTAATTACATTCCGGGTTTTAAAAATATTCCCTGAGAGTTATTTTTGAACACAATTGAGAAACAATAATCAAACGCAATCTTTCATCAGACCTCTGTTCTTTAATTTTTTAACGATTTTTTCCGGGGATTAATGAACGCAATCTACGCGACTATGTCCAGTCTTTCTCGGTAATTAGTGTAAGGGAGTATCTGGAAATGACCCTGTGAGATGTCGTAAATTTTTGGTATCCCGTTTGATTAATTATCACTTCATTGTTTCATTACGCCGCTACCGTGAGAAACTTTGTCAACTTTTCTCAAGCGATTTTTCCAAAGCGCACTTACTCCATCCAAGCAAATATTTGTTTTTATGCCGCCAGTGAGCCAATATCAAAAACTCCATTCTGGTTAAAAGGTTGTTAATCTTAGCGCATACCTAACAATAGAAACCAATTGGGTTTCACGTTTTGAATCCCACGGAAAAGCTAAAGGAACAATACGCTTTCACGGTTTATTTAAATACGCTTGCTAATGGTGTATTAAAAAACACGCAAAACAACAAAACGATATCGATTAGTCGATTCAGAAGGTTCAGTAACTTGGTGCGGACCTTTCATTGTTTAAAGCACTGAAATCATGTTATGCTGAATATTCATCTAGAAGTTGTCTGAATTTTTAATGAAACAAAAAAATATTAACTTTTTAAAAGCCGGAAAAAGTACTCCAGAAAAGAAGGCCTAGCGTGTTACCTTAATGCCCTGAATTTCCTGCACAGAGTTTTTTTGCACTTTTCACTTCAAGGTTATCTGTAGTTAGCTAACCATCTCGATCAATTTTCAAAACACAACTGATTATCTAAGCCGCTGCGTTCCGATCGATCGACCTCCTAAATGTGCAGTAAGCATGTAGAGAAATCGTTGGCCAATATTTCGCTGAGCATTAATTGCTTTGTTTGTGTCACAAGCGAAAAAAGCGTTGCTGGAATTGAACAGCTCAGAAAATGGGTGGGTAATTCTTCGACGCCTTTGAAGCAATGAGACCACCACGTTGACATAATGGTATTAACTATTCACTGGCTTCCTCGGAACGCCTGGAATACCGCAAACAAAATGGAAGTTCCATGTGCCACCCGCTAGGAAAAATAACAAACATAGCTGTGTTTTGACAGGAAATTATAGTGGGGTTGATGAATAACCCTTGTTACTGCCAGCCGCAAACAAAGGAGGCGTGGAGGTTAATTAACGCTTGTCTAAACGAAAGAGAATTCGATTAGAAGACTTATTCGTGCAGCACCGAGCCTCTTGGCTACGATATCCTGCGTTCAGAGCATTGCTGATCAAAATATTTACACGAACACGGAAACAGTTTTGGTGTGAGGGCGGTAGTATCTGTTTTTCATGTCTACGTGATGATATCGCTGTTTCCTTGGATGCAAGCGTGATATAAGTAAGTTGAGCTAGCCACAGGTACTACAATACAAGCGCCATTATTTCACGTGTATTGATACACGACCAGCCAATCGCGTAGCATCACAACAATCGCGCTCTCAACTACATAAGCAAGAAACGACACAGCATCCTCAGAATTTCGTTAAACTTTACACCAGAAACATCACTTAAGACCAAACTTCAAGTCCATCATGATTTCGTCAACCGAAGCCGGCACTTCGGCCTTTACTCCCGTCTCGACTCCAAAATCACCAACAAGTGACGCCGATGGCGACAGAGATGATTTCCAATGGAGAAATCGCAGCTCAAGCTTGCCTTTTTCTCGCCATTTTTGGTCCGTTTGGGGACCATACTCTCCAACTTTCAGCCCTGCGGCCATGGATCACGTTTTGAAGCCTTCCAGTCCGCCACTTTGGCCCGTATGTTCTTTCGGAGCACCGGCGTACCCGTCTCTTTGGAAAGAACGCTTTCACCAATTCAGATTTGCCTCGTCTTCCGACGAGGAGAAGCCTAGTCAGTCTTACATTGGACTCATTGCTGAGGCGATCTTAAGCTCACCAGAAGAAAAGCTTATTTTGAGCGACATTTACAACTACATCCTCACACACTACCCTTACTTCAGAAACAAGGGCACTGGTTGGAGAAACAGCATTCGGCATAACCTGTCCCTAAACGACTGCTTTGTCAAAGCCGGCCGGAGTCCAAATGGGAAAGGACACTTCTGGGCAATCAGTTCTCTGTACTATGACGACTTCCGACGAGGCGACTTCAGGCGAAGAAGAATACAGAAGCGATCACACAAGAGCCGACGAGCATCCAATGAGTCTAAGGACGATGTTGTGATATGCAAAGCTGAGAGCAGTGAAGAGGTGGAAAAAGTCTCTGGAGATCAAGATGAACTCACTGTCGACTGTTCGACAACGGAGTGCGATGCGGACCAGAAACAGGAGCAAGCCACAGCTACCACTGACAAGCCAGAGGGGTTCTGCCAAGAAAAGCGCAAATCATTTGACATGGCCAGCCTGTTAGCACCCGACAGGGGACAGCGCGAGGCAGGGCTGCTCATGCCGGTCTACCCGCGAGCATTTGAGCCAAGTCTTGTGTACAACTCGTACGCGACTCACGCTGGGGAATTCATACCTTCTGCGCCAGCCTTTGATCGGTTTCACGTATCGGAGCCGACTCGACTGATCTTCCCATATAATTACAGGCTTGCCTGCTAATTTAGACATTTCATCACTCTTTGGAAAGATGGAATCCGTCGATTCATACGGATTAAACTGGGTTTAATGGACGAGGTTTTGATCATGGAACTGTTAGAAACATTCCTGACAGCTGAGCTCATCAGCCTGTTAAATCAGAGAGATTTTGAACAATAAAAGAACAGTGTTTAGAGGCATTACAAGAAATGAACGCTTACGAAAGAGAAATTATAATCAATCTTGAATTTATCTATTGTATTTTAGAATGACTCGAAACGAGTCGAAATCGGAAAGAGTGTAAAATAGAATTCCATAGTATTCGACTGTGTCGAATGTAGGAATATTTCCTGTTGTAGGGAAGTCAAATAAATTGAACATGTATCAGTTATGTAAACAGTTTCTTTCAGGACTAAAGGAACTTTTGCGACAAATTAACGAAGAACACACAAAGAAAACGATATATAAATAATAACAGATTTGTTAATTTACTCATTCATAGCCGAAGGCGCCTAACAACTCATTTGCAAAGCTAACAAGAATTTCATAGAGGAAATTAGTTGCATCATTGTGCAGACAAATGTATTTGCCAAAGCGGAATTATCATCATGTTAATTAAGGAATAAAATAGTTTTTGGTGGAATTCTGGTGCCACTGATTAGTATTGTAAAAGTATTAAGTTTATTTACGCTGTTGTACCTCTAATCTGCCATCGGACAAACAGCAAAGACGCTAGAGAAACCTTAGTACATAAATGCGGTTACCTTCTCTGACTGTTAAATAAAGCCCAGTGCATTTTTAATTGCGGTTTCCTACTTGATCTGTGATTTTACCGCACATTAACACGATGTTCTTAAACAAACTTTGTCGCTAGGTACTTCTTGGAGCAAACACTCGTTTTTATTTGAGCTGGGTTCAATTATGCAAAAACAGGAGGGCAAAGAAAAACCAAATAAGCTTGCCAGAACCACAAATGCCTCTGATTTCAGAAATGAGTTATATTTGGAGTTTAAGCGCTTTCCAGATTAATAAAGTTTGCATTTCTTAACTACAACAGACTGGCGAAAAACAGAAAGACATTGCGTATATTTTTGAACTGCTCTCATGGGGCGTAAAACTGGAAATCTGTATAGAACAAAAATCGACCGAAAATGGAACAAAGGAATTTTTCTTTATCAAAAACTCTGAAAGTACTATTTGATTTAAACTCTTCAGAGCAGAATCTTAAAAAATTAGCAAGAGGAAGAGGCCATTACGTCAAGATATAGCGCCAGCAAAGCAATATCTTCCTCGAAATATTTTTTATTGTAAATAAGAAAAAGAAATCTATTGACTTGTTGTTAGAATATCAAAGAATATTTCAACATATTTTGTATATCAGATTCATTGTAATGTATTGTTTATTAGCGGGTTTCAACAAGCAACACATTTTAAACAGTATGTAATTGGAACGTTTGCCCCACGCAACGTCTTGATCGCTTTTCAAAGTCGTGTACTGAAATATTGAATCTATGTAGTATTGTGGCAAGATCAAAGGGACTTATGTCCATTTCTGGTAGAAATGTCTTTGTTCCTCCATCCTGTTTCAGTTAACTCGTTGTTCTTATAATATTAACATACTTAAAACGTTCAAAAGAGTAACAGAAGAATTGATTAATCTCCATCAGATCAAGGGTTAACTTGAAGGATATAGAGATCTCGGTAGATTCTCTCAACACGACTAACTAATGACGATTTGAACACAAATACAAAAGCTCAAAAAATCAATTTGAACAAATCTTTCTCTGAACAAGGCAGATAAAAAGTTATACCTTTGTGAATAAATAGTACGATTCTGATAAATCAGGGTTAAACACGAATTACGTAAAAAATAAAAAGCAAGAGTTAAACACTTATTACAGTTGACAAAAACTTCTTGAAAACTTCACAAGTGATTGCTCGTCCGTTTTCAAAGTACGCAAAATTTCATCCGGAAGAAGTCAGCATCTATAGGACAATAATTCTGGGCAATGAATTCGTCTGATCAAATTTTAATGAAAAACCCCTCGAAGGTTTGAATCGCCACTTCAAATATTTCCATCAGTACGTTATTATCAAAGGAAACAAAAGCTTTTAACTGTGCACAAAGGTACCCACACTATGATTCATTATTGAAAGCTCTCTGGCCAGTTAAAAGGAGTCGTCAAACTTCTCACCGTGAGATGAACACATAGAAATTGACTAAAATTTCCTAATGCGGTTATTTTAATTTCAAAAATACTCGTCTAAAAGTACACATATTTTGATTTTAACAATGTAACTTTGTATTAGTTTCCAGCAACTTCCATTTAAAGCACGCCACGTAAATTTTATATTTCGCCTATTGTGTTTCCAAATTACAAAGCTGCAAATTTCACACGCACTATATTAACTTTTGATTTTTCTTTTAGCACGGAATGATAAAAAAAGATTGTTTCAAAGTGACGGAAACTTGTTGTATATATAAAGAGTGATAAATCTTTCGCTGCCTCTTCGAAAATGAAAACAAGGACGCAAAAATTGTTTCTGATCGCTGTGAATGAATAAGCAAAACTGGGTAGCTTAAGCTGTATGCCTGAAGTGGATACAGGATGTATGTATTGTAACAAAGGTAGTTATATTCAATAATTTGGAAACCCTAATTGAGATATAGAAAAAATGAAATCTCCGAAATCAGAGTAAAGATTAACATGTTGTGTATGAAAAGACTTAAAAAAGTTCCCTAAAAAAAACTCAGCTAAATGGTTGTACCGCAAACAGACAGAAGTTAAATAACTCGAGTTTGCATGTTAATTTCATTTGATATCATTTTCCTGGATGCAAAATCTCCCGTTCGTTTGCGCCGAGTTCTTCACAACTGATCCGGCAATGACAAATAGACCAATAATTTTATTAGCTGTGGTTGTTCACAGAGTGTCCCCTTCAGTTCGGTTTGCTGATATGCCATGCAGAGTTCGATCTAAGCTGAGATAAAAACAAATAAAGATGTGCATTGACCCAGATTTATACCTCTTTCAATCTTGTTCTGTACGAATTTAACACTTTAAATCTTAACACACTTTAAATGATCTAGTTGCACATAATTTCTACGTTTATGGCAGTTAAATCAATAATCGTCAACTACCGATTATTTAAACAAAGATTATTGATAAGAAAGATCGAGAAGGTGGCTGAAAGATAAAAATCAAACGCAGTAGGGGACATGAAAGGTATACGACTTGATCACGAATGTACAATGTTTGATTCATATCAACTGCATGGAAACCCGCTCAAATCAGAAAACACGACCAACATAACCCTGCCGATATGAAAACGTATTTTATTCTTTTTCCGTTACAGAATTGAATAACTTTAATGGGGGATAGGTAAATCAGAAGTGTCTAATTGAGCTGAGTCGACGATTTGGTTTTCATTGAGATATTTTATTTTCAAAACTTGTTGGCGTGTACAGAAAGCAGCCATTTTTACTTCGAGGTTTTTCTACATGACTGGACGGCTTAATTTGATAACTCACCACGAAAAAATCAATGTAAATTAGGACACAAGTACTAAAATAATAGATACAACAGAGATCAGGTCACTCTGCAGGACACTGACATAAGAGTTGCATTAACACCAGTTTCCATTCAACCGTCTTGCTCTTTTGTCATTCAGTAACTTTTTCGCAAATTTCCTGTTTTAAGAAGCAATTAAGTTCGTCACCGCTGCGTACCTGGCCACCTCGTTTTCCCGCTATCATCCTTACAGCCTTTTTCTTCTTTTGTTTGGAAAATGTCCTCATTATCGACTTAAGTAGTTGGCAAGCGTGTGATTCTATGGTCGCGAGTTTTCTGCACAAAAACCAATATTTGCTAATGGATTGACAAGGCAGGTTTATATTGCGCCTGGGAAACTTTCTGAGCCGCAATCTGGCACTGATCTTCTGCACAGTTTACGAGCATTAATAAAAGAAATGTTCCATAAACTTGTACTGTGTCCGGACGGCGTAAAGACAGAAAAAAAAAAATTCTATCTAAATGCCAAGTCGCTACCTCGCGCGGTTCAACGAAGATAAAAATTACATTGTGTTTACATTTTAATGCGTTTGCTTTTTTTCTGTTACTCCCTCCCCACGAAATCCCAATGAATGGAAGGAACTAGAATGTTTTGTTCGCTCAATTGAATACGCAAATCTCGCCTTAAAAAGCCAGGCCAGGAGTCAGTCATTAAAACTTTCATTGCGTTACCTTAATTTATCTTCCTTCATTACTTGATTTCATCATTACTCTAAAAAATCAAAATCAATAAATATTTCCTAGAGTTTTTTCATTATATTCGTTCTATCAACATTAACCATCTGAAAATTTGTATTTTTACACCTATGTCGGTTTGTATGGATTCTCCACTGAATAACTTTTAATCGTTTAGGCATTTTTCTTTATTCCTTGGAAAGGTTGATCAATTCGTTTTATTTCGTCTGTGTAACTCGAATAAAACAACATGCTCTCGACGAGTTTTTCAGTATGAATGGTGAACGATTGAAATAGTCCAAAACTAACCTTTGCTTACGAAGAAATCTCGGTATCACAGAACCATCTTCGGTTTCCAAAAAATTTATTCTATTTCAGATGTAAAAGGGTATTTTTTGTGCGTCTAACTTAGAATAAATTCGCATATATTAAATGACCATGGAACGAGAAAGGACATGAATAAATTCACTCCATACGTTAAAATGCAACTGAGAGCTAAGCAAGGAGGCTGGTTTTTGTGTCTGTGAGACTTAAGGTTAACAAAGAACAAAAAAACTTCAAAAAACTTCAGCAAATAATACTAAAACAGTTTGCCGCATGGTTTATAACTTGAATAAGCTCTGTCTCCGATTTTTTCAGTAGTCGATATCAATGCGAGCTCGTTTCCCGTGCAACGAATGGCCTACCTAATCATCACGGGTTTATTTAGTTGTTAATTAAAGTGGTTTTGTTGTTTTGAACAAGGCAGCTCAAATTCCAAGTATGTTAGCCACAATTTAGTCAGTCAATTCCGTGAGATAGGACCCTCTATCTTTGGAATCCCACGAATTTTAAGTTTTTTTTTCAGCAACATCCATGTTTCCTTTCCTAATGCTGAAAATTAAATTCATGAAGCATTTCTTTGATATACCAGCCATCTACACTAGTAAACAAAAGTAACAAGCATTATAATTTACTCATAAACAAAACAGGCAAACTGACAACGAAGATTTGTATACAGTAATATACTGCATTGTTTGAATTTTGGATAAATGTATTGTGGTTCGGTCGGTATCTTGCGGTATTTTAATCAGTGGCCTGCCTGAAAAGAAAGATTCTATATTTAGTCATTTTGCGGAACTTGCTGTGGCACGTTAGTATTGAAAACTTTGAAACAGATTTGTCCAATGTTGGTCAGCCAATCAGAATCGCTGATCAGCGTCTGAATCTAAACGTGATCTAAATTAATATGCTATCCAATATTCTCGGTCACTCCACCAAAAAAAACCCGCCTCTTTACGAGCTAAAACGGCTTTCAGAAAACACCAAACGTTTAAAACATTTCCTTCAGTTGGAGATAAAATCAAAACACACACCAGCATTAGTGAGCATTTTTCAACTAGGTTCCTGCGCAAGTTTCCTTTGATATTTGTTGGTTGTAAAAATAACCCTAAGCTCGTTTTGTTTATTTGTTAGTTTTATCAGTAAGCAACGCGAGCCTAATGACGCATTAGCGCGTTTCTAAAAAAAAATAAAAATAAACACCATGCTAAAATTAGCCGGATACAAGCTTCAAGATTTATCAGCGCTGATTGTCACTCAGTTGAGCAATAATGACTTTATACTTTCACCAAAACTCTGTCTCTTGGCACTCTTCGAACTTCAATTTGGCAAACGATCTATCCACTTCCTATCCTGCGCTGATTGTTTTTCAGCTAAAGCCAATATTGTTTATCGATAGAGCAGCTTCGGAAGTTCGAATCATTACGAACTTTTCGCTCTGGAATTTGTATCCCCTCCATTTGAAGTTAAAATATCGTAAACTGTCGGGAAGTTCAAAATGAAGCTAATTGTGTCATGTTTGCAATTTCCGATAATATCTGCCTAGTATGCGAGGAAGAGTTACAACGTTATTTATGTAACAATTGGATCAATTTGATTAAACTAAGAGACACTGTACACGTGTAGTTCATAGGTGTGCTTGGAATAACATCCATGGGAAGAATTTGATCAATTTTTTTTTTTATCCACCATACCATATTTTCATTTTTATAGGGTCAAAAGTTACCTCTGTGAACTTCGTCGTTCTTATTCAATCCTTGCATAAGAATCCTTGTTACGACGAAGAAGGATTTAGAACACAAATACCGAGAACCAGAAAAGTATTTCGCACATTGTAACAAATGTTCGAATGTCCAATCTTATTTTGTAAAATCCACTGTACGGTCTGCTCTATCTCTTAATATTGATTTTGGATATATATTTGCAATTTGAAAGTTTTGAAATCTTCTGTTCCCGGCTTTCAATCTTTATACACTTTTATACTCAGGAATGTTTAAAATTAAAACTTAAATACTTGTGTAATTAATTTAAGCTACAGAAATATTTTAATTAATATCAAACTCTGTCGCTTTGTCGACTTATATGCATGGCATTCTACTTATCAAAGTAACAAAGTGGTCATCAGCATTTTGCAAACGATAAAAACATAACATGAAACAGAAAGATAATCAGTTTTACTTGTCTTTCATTACTTTTCTTGTTTTACTTTTTAAGGCTGTAATGCTGGCTTTAAAAACGATCACTATGACAACTAACTTTTTGAGCAGCTCGACAATTTTAATCAATCCAGCAGCCGTCCGTATAACTGCGTTTTCGAGACAATCGATGCGTTTTCAACGATGTGCTTTCGCAGAAAACTGTACCCGTCCACAGCACCGTGTTTGCGGCGTTTTCCTCTTTCACATTTAAACGCTCAAGAATGCTGGAGAAAACACCACTACAGTCATTTGCACATGCGCACAGAATGTGAATCACGACAGCCTTTTTTAAATGCCCTGTCAATCTCGAGCCCAAAGTTACATAACTTCGTTACCAAGGCCTCCTCCTCGACGATTTCAAAATTGCAAAGGCACGTGGTACAAGATCTCAAAAAATGTTGGAGATTTTCATCACGTGACCTTATGAGAAGCTCAACACAAAATGGCGGTGAAAGTTGAGTCCCAAATTTACCTTAGAACGCGTGAACTTTATGCACGAGGCAGTGATGGCTGCGTAGAAAGATAATACATTATTTTCGCTGGGTGTTTGGCTGGGAGGGGGTACTCCCTTATATGGGCTATATAGGTATGTGCGGCCCCAAATGGTATGGTTTTTCAGCCGTTTTAGTCATAAATTGGGTATCGAATTTAGCCATTTTGCCGCCATTTTGGTCATAAATAGCGTATCGATTTTTGCACTCTAGTGTTCAATTCGGTTTTTTTTTAGAAGCTACTTCTTCATTACGCCTTCCTTCTCGCATCCGCGCTTTGCCTTCCTCTACTCCGTTTAACGCCTGCTACGTAGTCTAGATAAAGCCAGCAATAAAAAGCCGTTCCCCTAATGATCTAAGAGTCAGGTCATAAATAGGGTGTCAAATGTTTGGTCAGGTCATAAATAGGGTACAGGGAAAATCGCAAATTTTGGTCATAAATAGGGTTAGGGTTTTGGGAAGCGACACCTTGTCACATTGAATTTAAAAGCCAATTATCTGTTAAACTTGTATCTATCTGTATGGCCATTCTTGTTACGTGGAATTTTATCCTGTTTCATCCTTCGGACTTTTGAAAAGAATTGTTAAGTTAACACGAATTCAAACTTGTTGTATTGTTTTCCTTTTCAAATGAAGTATAGGTATGTGTCTATAGGCTGAATGATATGATCGAGAATAAGTTGATCACAAGACAATTTACACACAACAACGACAACACAACGTTTTTTAAAATACATGTTTCAACAGAATCTTCTGTCATCTTCAGTTTAAATTAGAAAGAGTTGAAATAGATAGTGTGGGCGCAATGCTAATAGAATATAATAACAACAAGGAAACGTGAAAATGTGAAATATTACAGCTGAGAAAGTTTTAAGTTAGCATGATAAGTTAATGATTTAGTGTAGGGCTTTCCATTAATTTGTGGTGGGAGCGTGATCAAGGATACTCAAACATTCACTGGAGCATGAAGTGCGGCAATGCACATTGTGTTTGAAAATGTGAGAGTTCCTATCACTGAACATGTGCTCACGTATGCGTGTGGAAAAATGCTGGGTGGTTTCGCCGACATAGCAGGCATTAACGCTCGCAAATTAAAAAATATTCGCCACTTTGCTAAACGTTATTCTAAGAGCATTGATATGAAGTTAGTTTTCTCATCTTTTAAAATCGGCATTTTTTGGGTGTGAACGATGCTATCTCTCGTGGAATCCGTGCGGGTGTGATATACAAGTTTCTATTTGAGGGCTGATTGTTGTTGAATTATTGTTCACCGGCATAAAGTTAAAGGAAATAGTCTTTGTACTTTATAATAGCTGAAAATGCATGATTGTTCCTATTAAGTTAATATTGACCAGCTGCCAAAATACATCATGTTGCTTTCATCTCTGACAAGTTAATATCACATTTATAGCTACAACAGTGATCACCTCTCAAGAGCTGCTTTGGACTGGGTGTACACGTTCGGAGTAAAGCTGTTCGCACCAACTGCCAAAAGAAAACAGTCTCCAATAAACTGTTTTTACTCCATTTTTTTCCTCTTGTGTGTGTTTCTCCAGTCAGGAGAACAGCAGCTTCTCCCTTGTTAGAGAGGAAAATAAAGGAATTATGGATTTGAGATATTGCTTTGATCTTAGAAAAAGCTCCCTGAGATCCATCAGCATTTAGTTATCAAGGGACTTCAAACAGTATATCAAAAACGAAAGACCATGTTTGACCAAGAGAGAAGAGAAGAGAAGAGAAGAGAAGAGAAGAGAAGAGAAGAGAAGAGAAGAGAAGAGAAGAGAAGAGAAGAGAAG
>OMLO01000920.1_pt1 | contig 21255 bp, 14 predicted proteins | sample 1674811 | NCBI WGS metagenome assembly OMLO01 (sample SAMN06265003, study PRJEB25207) | coral metagenome | isolation source: Coral host | place: Mexico:La Bocana,Puerto Morelos, Mexico | collected 2008-11-13 | reverse complement strand
ACTGTTCAGTTTCACTTTCACTATGGACCAAACGACACGGTGGGATCGGAGCACATTGTGGATGGAGAACATTATGCTGCTGAGGTGAGTGAACAAAGACGTGATTATGGAATTTGAAGAGAAAACGAAATTGTTTATGTAAGGGGATATTTACTCAGTAAATGGGATATACATCTACTGGTATTTCTAAAAACTTTAAGTAGCACTTTTAGATTGTAATTTGTGCAATTTTATCATCGAGCTTTTTATTTCTTTTCATTTCATTATGCATGCAGACTTTTTTTATATTTGCGCCTTCTTAAGAAATCTCCAAAAAAATGCTGGTCTCATCTTTGACGAGCTTATGAGTACAGAGAAAATAGAACTGTTGCTATACAAAAAAAAACATACATGCCGTAAACAGTTCAAGGAAGATAATGATAATGCTGACAAGTATTCGTCCCTTCCAATCTTTAGCCCAACTTACCTTGTAGCTCTTAATATTCTCACCAAATGCTGAACGTTGTTCTGTTTTCATATTTACAGTTGCACTTTGTTAGCTACAATACTAAATATGCCGATATTTTGGACGCACTCAACCATGAAGATGGCCTCGCTGTTCTTGGTCTCTTCATTCAGGTAACACGAGTTACAAGGGTTATTGATACTAAGTCATCCCAAGCAAACGTTTGATCGTCCCGACCGTCCCAGCTGAAACCTTTGACTAAACATGATACAGTCTACTGCTCACGAAACTAAATGTATGTGGTGTGCATGAAATAGCCTCTTAGCTGATACAGCTCACTCACAAGACCGTAAACATAAAGTCAAATGTAGCTGGAGTTAACTTATTTTCAAACACTTTTACCGTGATACCCCCGGGGAGGGAATTTTGACCAACACTTTCTCTGTTTCTAAGAATGAATACATCGTCTTATCTATCTTTTCTAATCTTAGCATGCCCTCCTTCTTAGGAAAAGCCAATTTATTGTCTTTTTTTTGTTCAGGTCGGAGGCAAAAATAACTCAGCATTTTCATTTTTGGAAAGTGCCCGAAACCTGACTACGAGTTGTAAGTGATGTATTTTTATTCCGTATTATAAGAGATAAATAAAACATGAAAAATTCCCTTGTTTGAATACTACTTAATTTGGTCCATGCAGTCACATTGATACATCGCCTGGTTTTTATCATTTTCTACAGACACTTCTATCGATGACATTCCAGCCTTCAGGTTTGACAAGATATTGCCTGCCAATAAGACAAAGTACTTCCGCTACAGTGGTTCTCTAACTACTCCATCTTGCAAAGAGAGTGTTACATGGACAGTTTTTAGGGACGCTGTCAACATATCGAAGTATCAGGTACACTGCCATTGTGTTGTGAGCCAGAAACCCGTTCGTTACATCAATAACCTAGTCAGTTTTGGCGAGAATAGTGAATGTCTCGTCAGCAGGTTGCTTTTCTCTAACTTTGACAACTTTCTTTTTTTTATTTTGTTTTGTTTTTCCCAGATGAACCTTCTGCGTCAACTCAGAAAGACTTACACCGTAACAAGTGTCGGGAATTTCCGTCCCGTACAGCCACTTTATGACAGAGTCATCAGAGCTAGTTTCCAAGTTGCCGAGATGGTAAACACCACTTCAACCACTGCCAGCACCAATGAAACGGCCACTACCACTGCCACCATATCTGAACAAAAGGGTACCTCTTCAATCTCTTCTACTGTTGTTGCCACTACAAATGCGGAGGAATCACCCCCAGCTCCAACGGTCGAATTTGAACTTGAATCATCAGCAGTTCGCTTGACCGGTGGCCTGGTTTTGTCGACGTTGGTTGCTGTTTTTTTTGTCCATTAGTAGGACGTCACGTTGACACTATTGTAGTTTCCCATCTACTTGTATAGTGTCATTTATGAGGCGACATTCCCAGCCCAGGTTCCCGAGAACTGACAGGAATCTGTAACCTGTAATGTGTTTGTACTATGCTTGTTATTTGGTGCATTTCACTAAAAGCTACTAAAGGACTCAATAGTCCACTCTGAGTGGCTCATTCGGGCAAGTGACTTTTTCGGTATACTCTGCACCTTGATGCCTCCTATCCTTTCAAGCAATTTTCAACGAGACTTGTCCAAAATGTTCAACAACACAACAAGATGACTTGTTTTCTCCGTTTTAGTTTGGAAAAACATGGCTATCAATACATTTTAGCAAACGACCCACGTAAAAGAATATAAAAACTTTGCTAAGACTCGCAGTATTACAGGTTACAGGTTCTTACACCCAACCAATGGCAAGAAACGCATGTTTGACTGCTATTTGGCCAATCAGAAGCAAAGTAAAACCAAGTGACTTTGGTGCGCGCGTTTTCCCGCGCATGATGGAAGCTACAATCAAGGTTTTATTTCGAGTTCTTGTGGCTTTTTAGTTAATTCATGCGTTTAGCGGAGTTAGTGGAAGAAAAAGCCGAATACAACAAAAAATGTAAAAGAAAAGAAAAAAAAGAAAGAGGAAAAAAGAAAAACATAACACCCAAAAGATTCACATTTAAATTCATATCAGCACAAGCACCACCATTTATGCATTGTAATAAATAAAATAAATAAAAAAGGTTAAAAGACATGTCATCTCTGTCATCCTTAATGGTAGAGGATTCTCGGGTTAGAGTTAGAAACGTTCTGGTGGAGAGTAAGTGGATAATTTTCAATCCTTCAGTGGAAGCAAATTAAAGATAGATTGCAGATTTGATGCGACTTCGAGGAAAAAACTAAAAACAAAATAAGGTTAAAAGATTGGACGTTTTTCTGCTTCTAAATGCATTTATGTAATTATCCTATTCAACTTAAGACCATTAACTGATTCACGCGCCCACTCGCGCGTGTTCCGAAGGTGAAGTAACCTTATTTTTCGGTCACTTACGTCAGCCTGAGCGCAGAAGATTTACACAATTTACCAACTTGCATATTCGGTTACACTTAAGATCATGTTTTTTATTTGCATTTCACAAAATGCCGAGTACAAAAAATAAGCCAAAACAAACTAAGTGAAAAACAAGCAAAAGCAAAAACCGTCTCTTTGTGGCCTTCGTGTGCCAACGTTTGATCTGCAGGTAGTGTAAACTGCACACGCAATGATTGAGTAACTACTATTGGGAAATGCGGTTTTTCTTCAACGAGTTCGATTTAATCCAACGTTGGAAAGATAAAGCTATGCATTCCTTTTCTAATTTTTTTTTATTTTTAGAAATGTTCAATGTTTTGAAATTCTCTCAAAACCTGGACTTATTTTAAAATATTGAATCCAGGAAAAAAATCTTGATAAAGTAATACGCTTGGTAATGATCATGGGCATGACCTAATGACGTCTGCACTGCACCACAGTTACTGATCATAAAAGAGTTAAACACTTAAAATAACGCTTAACTAACTAAAAATGACAAGGTTATACAGAATAATTTTTCCTTAACAACGCTTTAAAAGATCAGTTAATGCGTGCTTAGAACGAACAGGATTCGCCAGGATGTCTTGCAGAACGCCCCAAATGAAGAACGCCGACTGCACTGTTTGCTCGGGGCTAGTTCATTTATGTTTGCTTGCGGTTAGCTTTTATTTGTTAAAAAGAGCGTAATATTGTATATAGCTCTTTCTAACAATAAACGCTTAAACGCTTAAATAGGAAACCATCAGAGAAACTATCCCCAAGCAAACTGTGCATTCGACATTCAACGTTCTGCAAAATATCCCTGCTAATGGAGACTGACTCGACAGGGGTATCCAATCGATGATCGGAAATTTAATCGATCAAACGATATCAATCGATAAAATTAGTTAATTGGCATCGATTGGTATCGGCCAATCAATGACCAATCGATAACCACAAAAAAACCGTTCATCTATATATTGCTATCGATTGTCAAGCAACCCTAAACAGACACCACGCATGCTACCTGTCGCAAAAAATCGCTCGATCGGGACACAATATCTACACTCATAGAGTAAAAAAGATATGAATACAAGGGAAAGTGGTTTTGAGAAATAGTATAGAGAGTGCTGCAACACATGGTCGCGGCAATAACGATTCGAATTTTAAAAAGATTTACCACAAGCCTCGGGAAATAAGCTGTCTTCCGTTGAATGGGAAGATTTTGCTTTATAAATATTCTGCTTAAGTTTATAAACGTTAGGAGTCAAGGAGAAACAGACATGTTTCACCTAAAAGCCCCAAATACTTGTGTCTTTCTTCTTTCATTTCACACATAACCTCGCTCCTTAAAGGTAGATAAAGGTCCTATGCGTTTTCTAATTTTTTTTCGGTACACTTTTTGAAGCTTCACGCTTATTTTGACTTTTCCATGATCTATGAATGAACACTCGCACGGCATCGTGGATTATACTTGTTTTATATGCTAAAGAAATTCGTTTCTTTTCCATTAGATCATAAGTCAAAACCAATCAAAATGCGAAAAAAATACTGTATAATTTACTGTATAATTTACTGTATAATTTACTGTATAATTTACTGTATAATTTACTGTATAATCTATTACTGTTAGCCAACCAAAATGACTAGGATGGGATATAATACTTAATTTTTCTTCCACCTTCAGTCAATTAGAAACTTTTTTTTTTCATTTCGAACTAAGATACGTTGAATTTGATTGAAGAAAGAAAAATAGAGGCAACTGAAGCAGAGCACATTGGGCCTCAGGTAATGCACACAAGATTCACTTTTTCGACATCGACATCGACCTGCATCAAGTAAGTCTGTAAAGTGGCTTAATTGTCAATATTAGGTAAAAGTAATAATACTAGTACACCATTCAAGATAAAGCTAAGATATATTGCATTTAGAAGCAGACAAATGTTCAATATTTCGCAGGCGTGCAGTTTTGCATTCGGCGTGGTGTTAATTATTTAGGCCAAAGATTCTTTGAGTGTTTTCGGTTGCCAATGGCTTTCAGTCATTTTATCGGCCATAGCTTCACCAGTCTTTTAAAAATTCATATCTAATTCCGCAGCAATACTGAACATAACTGTATTTTTTTTTCTGAAGTACTGAAAGCTGTATTAAATTGGCTATTTGCTTTTAATCTGCGACCATAAAGGAAGAAAAATTCTCCACTTATTCTACGTCAACAAGGTTTTAATGACTTTTTTTGTAAAGTGCTTAATGCCCTCTACCCCTTGATTTTCCTTTACGATGCCTCTTAACATTGTTTGGTGTTTCTTCTTCTTCCATTTTTAAGGCCAAAAGAGAGACTTCGTTGTGTTATAAACGAAAACAAGACCTTGAACGCTTGATAAGTTGTGTATGTACGGACGGATGGGTCTACGGAAAATAACGTGACAACTAAACCGCGGTGGGTTACAACATTTCTTAGACAAGGGGATAGGAACGCCGCCAAACAACAATTGCAGATGATTCATAATTCTTAGTCAGACAGAATACATGAAAAAAGGCATCTCCTCAATTCCGCCAATTTGTACTCTTTTTTTGTCTTTTCTATGTTTTTTTGTGTTCTTCTACAGTTTCAAGCAGTTATTTTGATATTTCAGTCAATTCTGTAGTTTTTTAGTAAGTGCCTTAATAGTATTAAATAGACTGGCCTACGACCATGGCTACGACCATTGTCTTGCAGATAAGTATGATTGAAGACGACAGAGCTGGAATGTCTCCTATAAGCCTCTTTATTTCTTTGCCTTAATGCAATACATAAACTTGCGGCGCTTATACAAATGTTAATCCTTTGTTTGATTTTTGCCTTGTTTCTCTTTTTTATTTTATTTTGCGCTTTTATCTGTCGTTTTTGGCTTTCTTATCCACAAGCTCCACTAAACCCATGAATGAACTAAAAAGCCACCAGAACTCGCAATGAAACCTTGATCAGTGTTGCCTCCATCGTGCACGGGAAAACGCATGCACCAAGGCCTGTTTGTTTTACTTTTCTTCTGAATGGTTGAATAGCAACCATGTGTTTCTTGCCATTTATTGAACGAAAGAACCTGTAACCTGTACTTTTCTTTTATGTGGGTCGTTTGCTAAAGTGTTTTTGTTGGCATTATAGTGGGCAGGGTAGGTCGTAGGGCGAAGCCCCGGTCCTCCAGTTACGTTGAAAAAGAGGAATGAATGATTACCTATCTACGTCAAAAAAGGTGGGAACTAGGAAGACCTTCAGTGAGGGGTAGGAGGGTGGAAATAAAGGTTACGTATTTGCGCGTAGTAAAAAGATGATGAGTGTGTGAGAGCCAAGTAAGTGCTAGCGAGGGTACAGTGTACCTGGCCACAAGCTACAGATTCCTGCCAATTTGAAATTTAAAGTTACCGACTCGGTAATTGGCTTTGCTTTCGACCGGTCTTGGAGTGTCATTTCGAAGCTGATGCTTCTACAAGACAATTAGATGTGAAACTACTTAATTGTAAACATGACGTCGGGAGCTAATGCACAAATAGAGTTGTTAGGGCAGTAAACAACATCGACAAAACCAGGCCAGCGGTCATCCGAACTGCTGATGATTCAAGTTCAAATTCGACCGTTGGAGCTGGGGGTGATTCCTCCGCATTTGTAGTGGCAACAATAGTAGAAGAGACTGAAGAGGTACCCTTTTGTTCAGTTATGGTGGCAGTGGTAGTGGCCGTTTCATTGGTACTGGCAGTGGTTGAAGTGGTGTTTACAATTTCGGCAACTTGGAAACTAGCCCTGATGACCCGGTCGTAAAGTGGCTGTACGGGACGGAAATTCCCGACACTTGTTATGGTGTAAGTCTTCCTGAGTTGACGCAGAAGGTTCATCTGAGAAAAACCCAAAGTTGTCAAAGTTATAGAGAAGCACCCTGCTGTCACAAACTAGTTCGTGGCAAACAAATTCAAAACACAACAGTCCAGAGAATTTTAAGAAACATGTTAGCAAGTCGATGGTGTACCTGATACTTCGATATATTGACAGCGTCCCTAAAAACTGTCCACGTGACACTTTCTTTACATGAGGGAGTGGTCAGTGATCCACTGTACCGGAAGTACTTGGTTTTATTGGCAGGCAACACTCTGTCAAATCTGAAGGCTTGAATGTTATCGATAGAAGTATCTGTAGAAAATGATGAAAACCAGCCGATGTATTAATATAACTGCATGAATTGAAAGGTGCGATGGAAAATAAGAGAATATACAATACTAATATATAACAATTTCTGCAAATACGGAGAAAACTTCACTTACAACTCGAAGTCAGGTTCCGGGCACTTTCCAAAAATGAAAAGGCTGAGTTATTTTCGCCTCCGACCTTAAAAAGTAAGTAGAAAAAGATTTAAATATCAGAAAGAAAAGAAGAAATTTGATTTACTCTATTAATCGCGCAAGCAGCGAATGGGCACACAGCTGAAGAAATCGCATGCTAGGATAAAAAAACATAGATAAGACCATTTATTTATTTTATTTATTTTTTATTCTTTCATTCATTAAACAGGGACAGTGGTTGTTGAAATTCCCGCGTCGGTGTCTCACGGTAGCCGAGTGTGTTTGAGGATACAAACTCCATCCCATTCTAATTTATGTTTATGGTCTTGTTAGAAATATGTTATCAGTTAAAGGGCTTTTTCTTGTACATCATACGGTACGCTTTTAGCTCTCCGAGTAGTAAATTGTAACATAGGCAGTCAAATCCTTCAACTGCCAACGTCAAGGTCAATAAAGTGTCTACTTAGTTTTAGTAGTTTTCGAATAACTTCAACAATAAACCTTTTAATCCGAGTTACCTGGATGAAGAGACCAAGAACAGCGAGGCCATCTTCATGGTTGAGTGCGTCCAGTATATCGGCATATTTAGTATTGTAGCTAACAAAGTGCAACTGTCAAAATAAAAACAGAACAACGTTTAGCATTGTATGAGAATATCAAATATTACGAAGTATGTAAAGCATTTTTCTGCTGTTTTATTGTTTTTCAGATTATTCCAAGTTTGACAGCAATTTAAAGATTGGGTAGAACGATCTCTTAATAATGTCGTGGTCATCATCATCATCATTAAGCTGCTCACGAGATACATATGACTTTGTTTCGCAGCATTTCCATTGTCATTGCACTCATAAGCTCATATGAGCTCATCAGCAATGATGAGCTGTGCACTTCTTGAGAAACAGAAGAAGGGCTACATCATAGGCTTCTGGCTGCATACAGATGCACTGGAGGGAACTAAAATGGCTGACGACAGAAAGTGCACAAATTACGATCTAGAAGCACTCGTTCAACTTTTAGAAATACCAGTGGATTTCTACTTTATTAACTGAGTAAATGTACACAAATTATAAACACTTTTGTTAGATTTTTTTTCTATTTCATTGCAACGCTCCTTTTAAGTACGTCTTTGTTCACTCACCTCAGCTGCATAATGTTCTCCATCCACAATGTGCTCCGATCCCACCGTGTCGTTTGGTCCATAGTGAAAGTGAAACTGAACAGTGGTGTAAACATCGTTCAGACCTCCTCCACTAACATTGTAGACTCCTGCAGGGAATGACACTCCCAAGGAGTGGCCATTGTTTGAGCCAGTGAAGGTTTTGTTGAGTTTCCTGTCGTAGTTTTTCAGTGTGAACGCACCTAAGCCTTTGTCAAGAGTTGTCTCGGAGCTTTTGATATCAATCGGTGATTGCCTTTTTCCTGTGCTGCATATACCTGCCCAGTTAGCAGGACCTTACATGAAAAACAAATGAAGCATTTGATTAAAATAAAAACACAAACACTTGAAAGAAACATGCCCTTTTGAGAAATTTACAAATCATTTGGATATATAGCTTGAGTAAATTCTTACCTCGTAAGGCATTTGGAAGATAGGTCCATGGTAAAGCTGCTAAATAAAACATAATATGAAATTATAAAGATTGTTATTCATCGCTTTAGCCTGACTAGTCATAAGCCTAATCTACCCTTAAAACTATTCTCTTACTTGTCGCTCAAAACTCACATGTTACTGAATCAAACTTAGGACCATTATTTTGTTGAACTTTTGTTCTCCCTAATTTCAACTGTTGCTGAAAGGCTTCCTTGCACTCAGAGGCAAAAGCGGTCCTTCTTTACATCCTGATGCATGATTTTAACACCAATATATTGCAAATATCGTCAGAGTGCACCTACCCTGACTGAAGGCAAGATGTGACCAGTTGACACAAAGAAATGCGATTAAAAGTAAACGGTCCATAATAACTTTATTTCTGTAAAAATAAGAAAAGGGAAGAGATTTCATACATTTTACGATAAAAGTATGATTAAGTTAACGATGAGTAATATTGCACCTTCTTTTTACTGAGAGTACTACACAAATATAAATATATGTTTCCCTTTCTCTACTCTGTAAATCCGATAAAAAAAAATAAAGTTAATGTATGTATGTATGTAGGCTCTATTTTTAATGGTTATTTATAAATGGAAGCTGAATTTACTTTACAATTTTCTTCAAAAGGTGGTGATATCAAATTATGAAAATAATATAAAGAATTGAATTTACTAACTACACACAGTAAAGACTATTTTCATAAACGAATTTTTCAGGAACTAACAAATATTATTTTCACGACGCCAAAGCAATGTGATGTATGACCAGATCAATAGCGAACGAAAACAGCCAACGTAGTAAGAACCGATATATTATGAGAAATATTTATGCATGATTGAAATGGAAATAAATCAAGAGCCAATTGCTCACACCTGGGTGCTGAGTGAAAATATATGCAATTTTTATTTTTTATTGAACCGTTTTGGAAACGTTTTTATCTGTACAGGAACAATTGGTACCAAGATACGATCGGTTGATCACTTTAGAAAAAGAAAACAACCTAAAAAGTAAACAAAAGCCAACACCAACGAGAGACATTTCAAGCTGACAAGCAAATACCGAAGACACTAAACGAGGGAAACGTTAATTAATGATATTTGCCTTGCGATACAGTGACAATCCTCAAGCCTGAGAGTGCACATTTTTTTATACCTCAATTCATTGAAAAGGGCGAGGTAAACAGGCGTAATTAGATTTTTGTTCACTATTCTTTTTTTTTTTTATCTCCTAATTAAGGCCAAAAAACACTTGCAGCAAACAGATATATATATATACTGTAATTGCTAATTGCGAGATCCTCATTTCTAGCCGGATATAAAGTAATCAAGGGCCGTAATATGTTGACCTGATGGCGATTTATGCGCGATTTAATATACATAATTTGTTTTTTAACACGCAACCTATCTTGCAACGCTGAATGCGATACGCCACGTCTGATAGGCAAGCATTATAACGTTACTGGGAGCTGAGAGCAGACCTTGAATTCTCACTCAAGTTTTTCTCTGAACATTGAATGCTGCTTTGATTGGTGCTAGATACACATTGCTGTGCGTTTTTCTAATACGATTTGCAAGACCATTAGAAGAGACACTTTGTGATCAATCTGTGCGCCACTGCATGCGTATGGTACGTCGTATTCGGTCTTGTGACAAGAATAGCTTTAGGAGACTCACCGAACGTTTTTCCTTTTCTGGGAATTAGTTATTCCAATTCGGTAAATGAAATTTGCAGCTTATTTTTATTCAGTTTCGTTATCCACTCTTAAAAAATAAACCAATGCTGTAAACAAGACGTCATCACGAGAAGAGTAAAACAAAAATGATTCTCTTACAGCGCGAAATATTTGTCTCATATGAGTTCGTCAAAAAAATTAAACAAGAAGCATTCTTCAGTTACGGGAAATTGTTCGAAGCTTAAAGTGAACGAGAAATCAGTTTAAACAGTTTAAATTTGATGAGCCGTACATATTGTGTTTTAATAAATATCTATAATGATGACCTGAGAAAGATTTCTGAAATATATATCACAAGTTACTGTAAATGAGAACGGTATTTTTCTATATTTGTGTGTGAAGATCCAAGTAACTGGTTCACTCTCGTTTTTCTTTGGAATGTCCAGTAAAACTTTTCTTTTTTATGTCCTTTGACGGAAAAACCGCGTTAAAGTAAGGGTGCGATTCGTTTTTAGGTATATATTAAGGCCATCTTATAAGTTCTGAGCAAAATCCGAGCCACATTGACTCTTCCGGTGAGTCCAAAGTCCAAAAGACGCCGTGTGCTGACTCGGGTGAAAAAAAAAAGCAGTAATATAGTAGAATCAATATATGTAGCATATTAACCCATGTGCTTTTAAAAAGCTGACGATAACAAAGGGTTTTCAGTTGTGTTTTTAGAGAGCCTGGTGTTCTGGGGACATGTTTCCTCCTTTTGCAAGACCTTAACGCCAAAGCCAGACTGTTCAATCATCATCAATTTTGTGGGCGTCATCCTAGTCCGGTGATTGGTTTAAGTCTTCTAGCTATTAACCTTAAACTTAGTAGATTTTTCTTACAAGTTATCCTTTCTGTAAGCCCTTAGAAGGCAAACTAATACTAGAAAGGCTGATTTTGGCTACACATTGCATTTATACGTTCCACCCGCAAACTTTTACTTACTTATTGAATTTTTTCTTCCCGCGACCACAGTATATTCAATATATTTTTGGAATCAATCACTCAAAACCCGTACACAAATAATAGATAGAACCTCTCGTCTGTGACTCGCTTACACCATCATTATACAGTTAATCAGATACCCTATTAATGAAAACGAAACTAAATTGATACTTTACCTTGAAAATTAGGTAAGGTTAGTCCTGGGTGACAAAAGTTCTTGCGGCTTAAATCGGGTTGGGAAATGACTAGAAAGCCAGCCAAACGTTTCAAGATAAATTTGAAAAAGGATCGTATAAAAAACAAGCCTTTTGTGAGTGCTGCGATCGCGTCGATCACTATAAGGCAAATGATAAATTGCACGGTTCAATCAGCGGTCGAAGCGATCGAGGAAAAGGCTGAAAAAGTGAGATTTCAAAGCCTTTTATACTTCCTAACAAAAGCTAATTAAAATTAATATAATTTCAAATATTTCAATATTCTAAGAAAGGAAGATATTAATATTTATAGTTCATTTCGACTCCCATTTGCAAATACTTGTCAAAATATTTTTTTGGTTTGTTTTGACAACAACCCCTTTTCCTTTTTCATTACTTGCAATTGGAGCAATTTTTTAATATGGCCATAACGTCTTATTGACAGTCTCATACAGTCTCATACACCATCAAAATTTGATTTTGAAGAAATAATCCACAAAAGGGTAACTTTTTGAATGAAAAAAAGTAAAGAAGCCGAAAGCAAATATCAGAAATTGAGATATTGGCGAACCTTACTACATGATTACGTGGAAACCGCGATATTGGAAAACAATGCAAAATACACAGCTGTCAATTTTAAGTCTGTTATGACATTTTTTTTCAAAATACATTCACTTCCCTCTTAAACTTCAGTCACAAAATGACCGTCTATAATATACATTTTCAGGAGGGGTAAATACTCACCTCTCTTCCGAGGGTGTGTACCCCTAGAGGTGTGTAATCTCTTCATACAGTTTTTGCGGAAATGAATCGAAAGCATGGCACTTTCTCGGTGACAAACTGCGATCAAGAAATATGGTTGCGTACTGTAAAATTTAGCTCAAACGTTGGTCTGTCACTGAAGAATGCTGAGAAGGTCTGTAGAACGATGAGATTCAGCCGGAGAAGAGTCATAACAACAATCAAACTTGGTGAGTTCGCAGGAAGTTAGAACGTTACAATTTAGTTCAAGACAGCCCTTCCACTCGCCCACCCCCCGACGTGATTATATAGCTCTATATACTGACACGTCTGTAGTGTGTGAGTGATATCATCGATAAGTTGTTATTTTCTCCAGCTACAAGCAACTACAGAGGAAATCTAACCTGTAAATACCCAAAAACGTCACCTGACAGTATAATAACCATCAATTTGGGCTGTAGCACGTTGGTACACTGTAATACCACTGGATTTATTGCATAATTTTGCCCGATAAAAAAAAAAAATAAATATTGGGTAAGTTAAGGCAATATACATTATAAACACCGCTTGATTACAGAACCGGTGTCTTTTCTGCATAATAAAATATTAGAATAAGTTCCTGCCTTAAATCGTTAAGCCATTATTATTGATGGCTTGGGTTTTAAAAACAACTTAATGTTTCCCTAGCAAAGTTAGAAAAAGCACCTAATTAACAGTCTAAAGTATTTGCAAATGTTCAAGTATTCAAGCAAAGACGTCGGTGGCTTTCAAAGACTCTTCGTTATATTGCATTTCATATGCATTGGTATTATGCAGCTTGTAAGTATAAAACATGACATAAAGGGGTATATTTAGATCAATTAAAAAAGTCCGTTCAGGGTGAAGTAGGCCTCCTAAAACCCTATTAAATATATACTTCCCAAGTGCTATATTGCATAAGAAGTTTGAAGGAGTTTTGATATGCACAATGGAAATTATTTATAAATGATTACAAAACGGAAGAATCTTTTTAGGAATAAGTCATGCTAGTTGTACATGCAAAAATACAGTCGGAAATCCGATAGTGTTCGTAGGCTACAAGCAAGCAAAACATAGGCACGCAATGTGTACTTTTTAGTGTTAGGATACAGGACAATTTATTGTATCAGAAATTCACGTGGGAGACACGTGGTAGTATGGCAGGTCGCTGATTGCCAAGGTCACTTGCATTTTGCCTCTCCGTACATTTCTATGGCCGTTATTTTAGAAGGAATCATTTCAACGAGATAAAAAGACCTTGGAATCGATCATCGTCGGCAATAAAATCACTCGTCGGCAGCATGGTTATCTCAAAGGCATAAGGAAAAGAAAAAAAAAACTGCTGTCAACAAGAATCAGTAGTGAGATCGAAGCGTCACATCATCACCGACGAAAGTATAGGATAAATTGACAAATTAACATCGGTGTCTCTGCCTATGCGTTTAATATTTATCTATGATCTCGTCAACGTTGAGGAAATATTGCTCTTGATACCTGGATCTCACGAGCCCGGAGTGAACGTTTGGTGAAGGTCCTAGAATTTTTGCCCTCACGTGTATATGCACGTGAATGGATAAGAAAGTGAATGTACCACACTTGCGCGAATATCAGAAATCAAACTAATAGCAAATCTGGCACGACTAGGTAAAACCGCTGAAATTCTAAGCAATTTCAAGAAACACTTTAAAACATTCTTTATACCCTTTTAACTGTAGCCAAATGGATGTCTATATAGTATACATTTTGAACCCCAATAGGTGTGTAATCAGGTTAACCTTTTTTTTTTTTTTCTCAAACGCGAGTTTTTTAAATCAAACTCACACATTCTGGGTTACAAACTGCGATGTAGTGAAAGGATTGTGTGCGGTAATAACTGACATTTAAGTCTATCACTGAATAATGTGGAGGTTTAAGGAGATAACGTTTACAGTAAATTTCGTGTTTTCAGTTTTCTGAAAACGTTTTAGGAAGTTGAAACGTAGTGTAGTTGAAAACATGCCCTCCCTCTGCCTATATATACATCTATCTACCGAAACATATGTAGTGCGAAGTTATTTTTGTCTCTATTAGTCGATCAAAAAAGGCCTGTAAATGCGCTGAAACCTAACCTGCATAAAACCACGAGGAGGGCTGAAGCGCGTTTATACACCGTAATACTACCAAATAATTATTTATTGCATAATTTTTCCCAAAAAAGAATTAAATATTGTTTAAGTTAAGCAATATACGTTATAAATACGCTTGATTACGGAACCGGTATTTTTTTCCCAATAGAGTATTGGAGGAAATATATATATATTTTTTTCTGAAATCATGAACTCATTATCAATGATGGCTAGCATTTAAAATAACTTAAGAACCATGTCTAGAAATAGCGAAGCAGGTACTTACAGATATTTACGTTATTAAGCAAAGAAGCCACAGCGTTTAAAGAATTTCTTTTTTTTTTTCTTTTTTTCCTTTTTTCGTATATATGGCATTTCATAGATATTGGTATATACCGTTCGTAAATATAACTACCAACTTCCACAGCACTATATCGCATAAGACGTTTGTGAGAAGAAGCACAATGATCATTATTTATTATACTGATCGGGAAGAGCTGAAATCTTCTTAGGATTACCTCATGCAAATTGTACATGTAACCATTTTATACTAAAACAACCAAAAATCCAGACATAGGCACGTAATGTGTACTTAGAGTGATACGATACTAGATTGTTTACTGCATGAACCTTTCACGTGATGGACATGTGGTAGTTGTCGGGTCACTGACTACCAAGGTCACTGACATTTCCATGGCTGTGCTTTTGAAAGTGGATCTTGACAAAAGTCATTACCAATACACGCATCTCTAAACCGCAAGGAAATAACAACTAGTGAGATGGAACTTTCACAACATCATCGATGAAAACATGAGTTTTCAGTTGCTGATTGAAGGAACTCAGGCAAGCCAGATTGGTGACAAGGGATAAATTTACTAATATGGATGTTTCTAACTATTTTCATCTATGATCTCAGCAACACACAGGAAATATTGCACTAGATATCTGGATGTCACGAGTGTCTGTATGATCAAGGCCCGAAAATTGGGTACGCTCACGTACGCGTTAAGAGACTGTCACAGTGAAAATGCAACCCAACTGGTACAGGAATTAATGATTAGTCTGCACCGCATATACTGCTAACAACCTCTTATCTCTACCATATCAAACAGTGCTGAAAAAAGAAAAATACTTATCCGTGACGGAACTAAGTCACCATAAGTAAGGTGTTTAAAATGCCTTGACCATCTTGAAAGAAAAACTATGTAAAGATTGAGTTTTTGGATATCGACATAGTTGAATGCGACATATAAATACAGAAAATTGGTAAAATATTGTTTTAATGTCAGATGAAGTAGCGGTTCTTTTCATTTTTTGTGTTGTTATGTTGTATTGTAACTTTACGCGATGTATTACCCGAATCATAACCCGACGTTTAACACACCAGTCTGTCTACTGATGCCCCGCCTAAGTCACTTTACGTTTGGCGTGGTTGGCCTAATTAATTGGATGACAGCACTGAAAAAGATGCAGACAGGAGCCTCTTTTTTTAATTTAAACATAATAACAAAGAAAAAGGCTGGAACCAGTTGCATAGAACTCGGCAACCTCGGACACAACCGCTTCATAGGCCTAGCGTTCAGCCCAAATCAAGCCAGGAGTTAAAAGTTGTACCCGGAGCCTAAACCTGAGCGGTGATACCGTTAGGATTTCATTTACAGCCCCAGATTCTCAGAACCTCTCTGCACACTGGTATAAATAACAGCACTAGAGAAAATTGGTTTCATTAATTTATCACCTTCTATTGAGGTATCATTCGGTAAATGCGAACCGGGGAAATTAGAGTGGAGAGCTCGTACGTGAGACCACAGATAGAGTTCTTACTCTCAGGCTATATATATTGACTCACTCAAGGATGAAAAGCTAGTCAAGTCAGTCTTCGATCTCTATTCAAAGTATTTCAAAAACCTTTTTGACATTCACGTTAGCGCTTATGAAGCATTCTCTGATTAAGGCAGACTCAGACAGGTTTGGTTCCAAAAATCTCTATCTCTCACACTTAAGTAAAGGTTAAGGAATGAGTATGGAGAAAAGTCTGAGATATTAAACTGCATGCTTATCTGTGATTCGTTTCTACATTTTATGGATAATAGTGTAAAAATGGTTTGATCAGTCGTGTCACCGTAGGGCGATCTGAGATCTCCCAAGTGGAATGATACAATATACGAAGCGACTAGCAAGGTATATTGGAAAAGACTTTTTCTGAAAAGTTCTTATCCATTACAAACGTTAAAACAATCCTGAATCCAAAACTGGCATTATTATTAGGCCCAAGTCGAAATAGGATAAGTAACTGTATAGGTTAAAGTCGATTTCCCACCGTAAAAAAATTGAAATGCTGAAGCTTCGACAAGCCCTTTTTGCCAGTCAGTGAACTGAGAGATTGTGGGTGTGTGGTTTGTATATCGGATGGTGGGCAACTCTATTGGAGGAACCATGGTAACATGAGGAACAATAATAAATAGCACTTATGCGTGATGACGTCAAAAACGTTTCTGGTTACATGAAAGCGAGGCTTGGTGGTGAACGCTTCGCGTAGTTTGTACAAGATCAAAGAGAAATATTCAGTAATTGTGGTTTATTCGTCTCTTTTTTTTCGCAATGCTTCACCGGTGTATTACGGCTAAACAAATTCTTCAGGCATGGAAGTCAAAAAGTTCTGGCATCGCTTACCACTGCAAAACAAATAGTTGCTATCCAAATGGCGCGCGAAAATACGGCGAACAAACACGCCAGTGAATGAGCACTCGAGGATATGTGAAGATCACTTTAAAGCTGAATGCTTCACAAAAAATCCGGGTTCTTCTCGAGCCAGCGTAAAGCCAGGGTCAATTCCGACTAAGCTTTGCTTTGTTTAAGAGAAAGAACCGAGGAAGCCCCCGAAAGACCGTAAATCGGTCGAGAAACAACAAACGATTTCAGATGTATTCACAGAAGCGGCATATGCTGAATTGGCAGAGAATGGTCTCGAAAATAATGACATCGAGCTGGATATAGAGGAGTCTATAGCTATGATTGTTTACACGTTTAAAATCGCCAGCGATTTCTCCATCACATATATTCCGTGTAACAATGTAGTTCATCATATTCGCAAGCGTAAACTCCGGTAGAATTGTTCGACCATCGGCGATTCCTTCCACAGAGCGGTAGGAGGAGGAAACATAAACTCAACATTGACAGCAGCGGCGTCTCCGGCGTTTATACCCAGATTTCCCCTCTTTCCAGCGATATTTTCTCCGTTGTCTAGATCAACAAGATCCACAATCGATATAACTCTGAACTGAAAGGAAATTTAATGTTTTTCAGTCAAATGCACTGATGTGAAGCATTGAATCGCGAACTTCGCATTTCGCGCACATCTTACCTTGCGACTAAGTCCGCTTCGAGCCGCTTACAATTTTGCTCCTTTTCTGCAGGAAAGCCATCTTTTCAATTCGGGAATAGTTAGATTGCTTGCAGTTTTTATTTTTAACGGAGCACCAGCGATATCGTCCTCAGTTAGAGTGATTTTAGTCGAATTATTCGCTGTCATGTTTGATTTGATCTAATGTTTTTTTAAATTCCCGCGAAACCGTCACCACCAAGCCTCGTTTTGAAGTTACTAAAGTAACCGTGACATCATCACGCGGGCTATTAAAATAAGAGCTACATAGAGGCTGATGTAGAAAAAAAATACTTCCGTTCTTTTTTATTCTTTTCATATTTGGTTATGTTATGCAAAAGGATAATTGACATTAGGCAGAATTGTAATGTAGAAACACATATACTAACACGTATGATCAGTAGCTCTAAGAGGCACATACATACATACATACATAAACCTTTATTTAACCAAGATCTATTTTAAAGCAAATACATTCTTGAGGGGTCGTGTGTACGTGTGACTAACTACCTACCTAAGAAAAATTAATATTAATTTTACATCAACAGTATTGCATCAACGTCGTTCGAGCTCGTCAGGTCAAATAAATTTGTTTAAAAAGGCAACTTCTGTTTGGCTGACCGCAATAAAGATCAAATCCAAATTGTACTTGTTTTATATTTCTCGGCCCAAGCTTTATAATGAGAAGAGCATTGGGGGCCAGCCGAACGCCACAAAACCGCATCTCACAGGCTAAAGTATACCGCAATACTACAATTCAAGATTGAAATGGCCGCCAACTCCAATATCACCCTATGGCTCGGCGTGTCAGATGGAAGAAGGCTGACAATCCGTAGAACAGACATGAAACCTTTGGCAACAACATTTTGCTACTAAGCAGTATCCACTCAGTTCTTGTTTAAAGTATCTGCGTCGATTTTTGTTGTTCCGTTCCCGGTTTGTTTCTTCCTGTACCTGCCTGAACCAATCCTGATACCACAACAGAGACATATCAACCTTGCTTAGGTTAAAAATGAAAGTTCCTAAGAGGGAAATTGACACACGAGTAAAAAGAAAACAGATTACTTAATTTAGCTGCTAGGAGATGCTATTTCAACTACTCTGCACTAATTTTAGACTGGGTTAATTATACAGTTTCAGCGTTTCAGAGTAATGTAGCTTAAGAACCCTGACGACTAAGTTTATCTTGATAGATTTTCCTTTTTTTAAGTGTTCTTATATTTTTCCTAAAATACGAAAGCTGCGTCACAGTTTGATATTAAAATCCTGTGATAGGCTGGCACTTTTTCCTTCCGCTTGCTTTCTCGAACCTTTTTCCGATATCCTTAGAAAATTAAAGCTCTCACAATAACTTGTTAAGCTCAGTTTGTTTTATGCCAGTGTCTATTCGCTAGCACGAAATAACACCTTTTTGTAAACTGTTTTAGATTAATATCATTTCCACGTTTTTGGCGCGCTACTTGACGTGGTGTCTAAGTGGTCCCTGTTGTGATTCTAATCTAGTTAAAACAACACGTCTCAGCAGCTACATTAGTAATCTGTTTCTTTTTATAACTGGTGTGTCATTTTCCCTCTTAAGAAGTCTCATTGTCAACCCGTGGATTGCGTAGCCAAGATACGAATCAGATTATGCAAATTAGGTTGGTCCATCATTTATTACGTTCCTATAGCAATTTCGCCGTTTTGTGGGCGTCGCCATTATTTGACATCTCTAGAACAAAGAGAGTTACTTAACTGTGAGTGTCGCACTAAAAATGGGAACTGTTAGTTCAAATAACTGAAATTAAATGTGAACGGCTGTTAAAACTTCTGTTCAAAATTAATTTGTTGGTCGGTGAAAGTATGAAAGTCAATTGTTCGGGCGTTATAACATTTCTGTTGTGGTTTAGAAAAGATCTTTGCGAATGTTTACTGTCAGAAATTTTTTTTTTTTTTCAGTTCAAGAGGTCTTGGTTATTGCTTGATGTAATTTTCCTCTTTAAAACAGTGGTGTTTTTATGACAAGAGTAATTCCATACTACGCTAAGGGTAGCTCGTGTCTTTCATTTTCTGGGAAAGTTATGGATTTGCTAATAGAGCGCTTTGATTCGTCAATTTCTCATTTTTACCTAAAGTTCGGTCGCTGTTCAATTCTTGGTTTGCACTCACGTGATCAGTCGGCCGTGTTAGTGTACAAAAGAAAAGGAAAACGTATCTCGCGTTTAGCATAATAATAGCGCCAAATTCCCAAAAGACTTTTTCGCTATTGTTCAGTACACCAACATGGCTGCCAATAACGTCAAGCAAGCAAGCCAAGGATAGTAGCAATAATTCATGCTCCAATTAACATTAAAATATTACTTATTTTTGGCCCCTTATAGTGGAGCGATCTGCTTTGAATGCCCCTCAGTCCAGCGTGGGTGTGATTGGGAGGCACTTGAAATTGAACTTCATTTTTGATTTTTTTTTTTTTCAGTCGCACTTTTCACTTTTCTAAAATAAATCTTTCAGATAAGAGACAAAGTTCGGAATGATATGATGTTGTTCTCAAAACATTACTTACAATTCATGAAATATCTTAGGTCTGTCACATTGCCTATTATTATTCAAATAAACGCGAGGTTAACGTAAACGCGAGCATTTTTCCCGTAGGGAATATGACTTTGCTCATTAACTTGAAGAAGGCATAAGTCTCTTAGGGTCTGTTTACTTGTCGAATTTTAAAAATTCAGCTGGGCTTCTAAATCAAATCCTCTTAAAATCAAATTTGCGATTAAGTGTAGAAAGACTGAGCTGGGGTCGAAATCCTAGCCCAGTTTGATAAACCGGGGCTATGATTTTCAGCCCGTGCAAACGGGCTGAAAAATCTGACAAAAATCTCAAAAAACCGAAACGCAATTTCAGCCCGGGCTGAAAAGCGAGCTTGGACATGCGCAGTGATTTCCGCCCGGGCTGAAATACGTCATGTAATCGCCACAAAAAATTTAAGCCCACCTAGCCCGCCTGAAATTCGCCACGTATTCAGGCCCTTAGAATATGCATTGACTTCAAAGGATACGGACTTGTTTACCAATTACCGAACGGTAAATCATATTACGTCGGCCCCTAAGTACCATTTTGTGTGACCAGCAACAACAATACACTAGTACTCTTTATTACCAAAATAGAGAAACAAATGATTACAAAAAAGATACTTGAAAAAGACCATTGAGGCTCACTGACCACACTAAGTCTTATCCTTTAATAGTGTCCGCCCGGGGGAGGGGTACTCCCTATAATGGCCTATACGGGGAGGCTCCGCCCGAAATGGGTACCTTTTTCAGGCTTCAGGTATATAAAAGGGTAGGGATTTAACAAGTTTAGGTATATGAAAGGGTAGGAAAAT
>OMLO01000919.1_pt1 | contig 21265 bp, 10 predicted proteins | sample 1674811 | NCBI WGS metagenome assembly OMLO01 (sample SAMN06265003, study PRJEB25207) | coral metagenome | isolation source: Coral host | place: Mexico:La Bocana,Puerto Morelos, Mexico | collected 2008-11-13 | reverse complement strand
AATCGAGCGATTCCTAAGATCCCTTTTTCCGATGGAATCTATTCGACAGTATTTGGCCATGAGTGCTTGCTTTTGAAAAGAACCCCTAAGAAGTACTAAGACCCTGTTTTGTGGACGTAGCTTGAAATTTTTTTCACTTCTGAGAAGTACCAATTCTAAAGCAACATGCAAATGTACCACTTAAGGACGTTTGCGCAAAAATTTTCTACTAGATACATGTAGATTTTTTTTTATACTTCTATTGAAGACAGATAATGATTTAATTGTTTTAGAAATGGAGTATTAATTGGGGGTCACCAGTTTTGTTTCAGAGATAAGGCCTGTAGAAAACTAGTCTGATTTTGATAAATTGGTGCACGTAATTCACCATGGTCTCCAGGGTTTTTAGATTAAAATACCAAAGGTAAGTCAACAGAGGCAAACTATCTTAGGGCGCTTTCCATTTAACAAAAATCACCGGTTCAAATTTTTGGAATTTTTGCTGGTCAAATGGAATGCGTCCGACTGCTTCCCAGAATTCTAGGTCATGTGCTTTGCAACACAGGGCATCATGGGTGAAACTTTGTTGTTTGAAAATGGTGGACTTTTTGAACATTTTCGTGGCTTTAGAGCAGGGTGATTGTGAAACAACAAATTGTAGCATTCTCAACGTAGCAACAACGACGTAATACTTCTGGCTGCAGTTGCCTGCCTTATGCCGAGGGAATTAACTTGTGTAATTGGGTATTTCAAAGTAACTATTCCAATGTATTTGTAGGGGGAGTTCAAAAACCATTTTCGAATGAAAACCATTTCCAAATTACTAGGGAAACGTGTCAGTTTTTGACACAAGAAATAAAGCACACTGGATGGAATCTAACTGGCAATTCATCTGGGTGGCCTGCAATTTTGCCAGAAAAACAAATGCTGCTGTTCCTCCAGAGTGTGGCAAACAGGGAACTGTATTGTATGAACGTGGACGCTCAGTAGGGAGACCAAACCTGACATCTCTTGCGAATGGAACACAAAATTTTCGATAATTCCGGAAATTCCAACAAATAGGGTGCACTCAAAACGTATTCCTAAGTTTTCCCGGAATTTTTACTGTTCCATTCAATTTCGAACCGGAAATCTCGGAATTTTTGGTCGAATGGAAAGCAGCCCTAATATTATTTGACTTTTTGATAAATTGGTGCATGTAATTCAAAATGGTCTCCAGGGTTTTTAGGTTAAAATATCAAAGATAAGTCAAATATTATTAGGATAGTTTGCCTCTGTTGACTTACCTTTGATATTTTAATCTAAAAACCCTGGAGACCATGGCAAATTACATGCACCAATTTATCCAAATCACACTGTCTAGTTGAAATGAAGCTGGTGACCCCCAATTTTTATTTCATTTCTGAAACAAGTAAATCATTATCTGTCCACAGTAGAATTTATCTAGTAGAAAATTTTTGCACAAACGTCCTTAAGACTTCAAGCAAATGATTACCTTGCAAGCATTCTGTGACTAATATATTTTCTGAGGGCCCAGCACTTTCTTAGTGTTGCCTGGAAATATCTTCAGGATGGCTCAATAAAAAACTCATTGCAGTGAACCCTATGAAATTTGACTAAATTTCTGTAAGACATTGTATTTTTCCAAGGATCAGTTAAAATATCCAAGTTTTAAATTTTATGGATAAATAAATAATTAATCAGTGAATACATAGATTTATTTCTTTTTTAATTGGTTGACAGTTTCAGCTGTTTCCAATAATACTGTCTTGGCAACGAAGTCTAAAAATGCTATAACAGCACAAATATCTCCCACCAGTACAACATCAACCCCTTCTCCAACAAGCAGAATTACACTGCCAACATCATCAACAGTTACAAAGGCTTCAATCAAGCCCAGCGCTACTCCAGTGCCATCACCTGAGACTGGAAGAAAGTTTGATGGAGCCTCGTTTGTTGGAGGAATAATTTTGGGAGTAGTCCTTACAATTATCTTTATTTTGGCATTCAAGTGGTGGCAGAGCAAAAACAAGAGTTATCATAGTTTGTGAACTGACTCCTCACAGCTAGCTGGCATGAGTAACAATGACAATTTCATCTATGAAATTTATTGGGTTGTGTACTTGCATAATAAGGTGACTATTTTGACCATAATAGTGCATATGGTAAAACAGTTTCAGCCAGAGTGGTATTAATAATTGCTAGGTTAGGTGATTATGTTTTTTTGGTTTTGGTTTAGTTGTTGCAAAACATGTTTTTATGTTAACTTTTTGAAGCAGGACTTTGCAGTTATCATAATTGTGATAATTTGCAATCTAGGATTGAATCTCTAGGAGTTTATATGATGCAGAAGAGTTCATAGTGTTTGTTTCCACCATAAACAGACCATTACTTGTCCTCACAAGAACTTACCGGTCCATTGTCCTCAGATAATGTGTTGATTGTTTAATTTTTCCTAGGTGGCAGCTGAAAGCTGCACTGTAATGGAATTAAGAGGCAGGGGGAGGGTTGGGGAGGGTTGGGGAGGGTGGACAGTGGTGGCTTTACGTTCAATTTGTTAGGACTCTTGCTGACATTTTCTCTCTTCTGAATGTTAGCCAGTACCTCTTCTGCTCAGAACAGTCAATATGTGCTGTGGCCAAGAGCTGTGTCACAGTTATATTTTCAGCCTAGGAACTTTTGCAGTGGTTTTTTTTTTTCAAACTTTTTTATTGCAAATAGGAAGCAGACATTACAAATATACAATGTAAACAGAGAAATTAAACCTATGCTTGTAATTAAATTTATCAAGAAATGTAAACATAAACAAGCATAAGGTTAAATTTAAAATTTATAGTAAGTGTAGAAAAATCAAGTATTTTCTTGGTAGGGTAATGTAACACTAATAAAATAAACTTTCAATTTTCTTGACAGGTTTAGGATCTGAATAGTACATGTAGCAAATCTGTTGTCAGTGTGTTTTATTGAAGTCAAAGAATATGACTGTTCCTTCACATTACCCTGTGCACTGTTCTAGAAGGGAGAAAGGTTCTGATTTGTGCCTTCAAAATAAGTATTCAACAATTAAAAATGGTTGTACCAGCAACTTAAATGCTTGGGGGGGGGGGGGTAACTTCAAAATGCACTAGCATCCCCTCCAGGGAGAGTAGATATATACCTCTAAGTGCTTAGTGGTACAGAAACCAGCCTGGTTGTATTGGCCTCTTAGCCCAATGCTGACTTTACCTTTTACCTCTATAATGTCTGTTTATAAAATAAAATTGGTCTACTCTCTCACTTTGAATGAGAAATAGTCACCAAGGTGCAGCCAAGTTAGCTATTTGCTTCTTACAATTTCAAGTGGAGTATAATTTTTGTATGAAACACAAGTACTCACAACAGTTTTTTATATCATAATGCCACTATACAACTTTCACTTTTTCTTCCTAAGAGAAACGCAGGCCTAAATTTTGTCTGTAAATGATGATAACCAAGAAAAATTGGTTAATCACTGAATTGATATTAACTTTTTTTATGAAGTGTTTTTAAGAAAAAATTCTTTGTGAATTAAATATTCAGCCTAAATATCTTGTACATATCAAAAAACATGATAATTCCTTCCTTTTTCATGACTATCTTAATGAATAACAGGTTACAGCCTGTGGGAAACCTCCAAAAATCTCTTAGGATTGATCCCTGACCCCCAGGCAATTTCTTTTAATTACTTTATTTCTAAATAACTATATTAATGCATTAAATTATGCAGTCATATAGCTACTGGTAGACGGATCACTTTCCCTTTTCCCTGAAATAGTCAGCTGCAATGGAAAACGCAAATGAAAATCAGGTCTCTATTATAATAGATGAACATTTTCTTACAGCCACTGCAGTTTTAATTCTGACAGCCACTGTGTCAGTACGGCTAACAATATAGGTCAGTATGGTTGCTCTATCATATGACTAACTCCGTGACAGGGCGCTGTGATTGGCTACCCGAGTGGGCAAAATGGAGCTAAATTGCCCGCTCAGGATACGGGTTTTGTCCCACTAGGAAAATTTATCATGTGTTGGTGTTTTATCCCATATAATAAATCCTTTATTGACCAAGCTTGTTTGGTCAAAATGTCTGGATATTGGCCCTGTTCTTTTTGTGCATGTTTATTGACTTTGACTTCGTCTTGGTCCAGAAACTCATAAAACAACATGGCCAATATACAGCCATCTTGACCACACGCTTGGTCAATAACCCTTATATACATCTTCATATATTATTTGAAAGTAATCTTACCCAGTTTTTCAACAGCCTCCACACAAATACTTGGACTCATTTCAGGGGTGTAGGTGGCCACCAACAATAACGTAGCTGTCCTCACCAATATAATTCCACTGTTCTCCTAAATATACAGAGAATGGAATAATAAGATTGTTTCCTTGTTTCCTTGACACATTAAAAATTGTACAGTTTATACAAAGCTTTATATGGGAAAGCTGTGCCCTGACGACCAAACTCTAACTCTTTTATACACCATTTCTAACAGAAAAGAAAACCCTTTCATTTATATTCCTTACACAATGTGCTCCTTTCACATACCTACGCTACACTACAACCAACCATAAAGATGTCCTCCTGCAGAAATCTTTCTACCCCAAAAGTGGTTAACCAAAAAATTCTTCCAAATTGGAAATTTGAAACCCAGGAAAACCTTGTCACCAAATACCGGTTTACAAATATAACATTCTGTAGGAAGTATTTTGAACACCTAAATGCAAGTTTTTCCTATTCTTTTTTATACTTCAACTTGTGAAGAGTTTGTCCTATTAAATACCTGCAGCCTTAGCTTGGAAAGGGCTCCTTTTAGGTGGCAGGAGGAGCCTCCCCATATCAAGTCCATGATGGGGGCAAACCCTCTGGGGCTCAAAGTCCTGCAGTGTGTGCCACTAGGCCTTATTGTTCAATGTAGCACACTTTCCCCCCTTTTTTTCTCAATTATCGCCCATAAAAGTAACCCAAAGTCATGTCACTGCTATGGTCCAAAGAATGAATGAAGTACAAGAGCAGCAACCAACAATAACATATTGTAATAAACAGGGACGAATAAAGTTGTTTGTTGTTGTTTTGTTGACTAAGAGTATACTTGCCTTCCTATTTATTAAAAGATAATATTTGCTGAAAGTTTCAAGTACAAGTATTTTCACAGACCTGTAGCTTGGCTCTACATCAATAGAAACATCGCATTTTTCAGTTACACTTACATGCTTGGCATAAACAGAGAATCTGTCAGCCCTGACACATTCATAAACTATGTCCTGGAACTTAAGACCCTCCCTTCTGGCCTGTGAACTGTTTGTAAATGAATGAACCAAGGCATGTATATTGTCCAAAGAGGGCTGAAATGATAATAAATTGCAATTACAACCAATTAGAAAATGTAAGCAATGCAAAATGGTACAAAATCATTATTTGTCAAATGTGCCACATCCAGGGGGGAGGGGGAAGGAATGGTCCTAAGGGGTACGTACGGAGTTTAACATTTTTTTGTGCGTGAAAATAATGTAAATGATTATTTTCACCATCAGAAATTTGGGAATCTCAAATATTTAATCAAGAAGGCATTTCTAGGCACCTTAGGAAATCCAGGAGACGCACTGTTTTCAGTTGTCTGAAAATGGGTTTGATTTTGAGGTTCAGCTTTGTATCAAGAGTTTTGACCAGTGACTCTGAAGCAAGTGGTCATGGAAAATTATAATATTAGAATCTGAATGTGAAGTTGCAGACAACAGCCATGTTTGCAGAAGGGATTGTTATTTCTTCGGGGGTGGGCATTTTCTCAAGACCAAAACATTCAAAGAAATGTATGAAGCTTATTTATTTGGAATTTCCAGAGGGGTGAAGGGTCTTTAAAAAAATCTCCTTTGTGGGGGAACTATATATACATTATGTTCCCCATCCAGTTGAATAATCTGTGCATACCTAGCTCATGCCTACTTGAAAAGAATGAAAGTGACTGGACATCTCGAACTTGTCAAGCAAAATGGCGGCATTAATATTACTTTTGACTTGCTTACGGCAGTATATATCATTTACACTGGCGAGAAAGGGTTTCACTCAACTAGCAGCAGAAATAAATCCCCTTCCTATCTGACTTATTTCTTAGTAACTTGTATGCTAGCCTTACCGAAAATCCAACTGTGCTTGCCCGGAGAGAGGTATCTTTTCGTCGAATGATTGCACATTGTTGAACGTGACCAGTTGCGATTAAAGAGTCGTGTAGAAGACTCTGAAGTTGATTCATTCTTCAATTGCAATCAGAATTACAACAACCACAAAAAAATCCTGGTCATTTCCACATTTTTAACCGCTACAAATCTCTCTGAACTGACTCAAACAGCCTCCATTACAACGCAAAAAGTACTTATAGAGGTAGAGTAGGGGAGAGTACGATCGGTGTATAAAAAAATCCACCGCAGAGTCAAGAAACAAAAGACAACAGCTTTTTCCAATATTTCTATGTTACAAGTAGATTCTTAATTTGAAGTTTTTCTACACAGTTTTTTTAAGGTCAGTAGTTCCTACAGCCAGGTTAGCCACCGACTCACCCACCCCTGGCATAAAGGAAGTGCATACACACAGATGATACGTTGTCAAGGGAACGATTCTAATTTACACGTGAAGTCAAGCCGCGATATTTGTGACTTGTTGGTAACTCTGTTAGTGATCGTCAGTCTTTGAGAAAGGAAGCTTTTATAAGAACAGAAAGTCATCAGCAAATAAACACGGCGATGTCCCGGCCAAAGCGCCCCATGAACGGGCGTATTTCTGTGCACACTGCTGATATACTAGACGAGCTTTTGGACGACAACGATAAACATGAGATAGCGAAGGTGAAGTCATTTATCACGTTTGGATTCCGCTTGCGCTGTATATTTGGAAGAAGATAAGCAGGTGCTTACTTTACGATCTATAACCACTTTATAGTTCTAATCTACAACGTTGTTATTACCACAGGATCATCACAGACGCGCATTTTCAGCGTCTTCAGTCGAAAGAACGAAGTCTCTGAGCAATCACTCGGAAGTAAGGGCTGCCAGTGCGAAGTCAACTTGTCCTTCGGACCACACGTTCAGAATACATAGTTGGCTGAATGAAACATCGGTCCGAAATATCCAGGTACAGAAGAAATGCTACCGTTAATTGATTCGATAGTTTAATCGCTACAAATTCTAGCTAATTTGCCATTAACAGTTATGCAGTTTTTGTATACAATTAGTTCAGTTTCAACTTGGTAATATTTGACTTTTTGCGCTTGTTCCTAATATAAATATCATTGAATGCAGTCCATTGAGAAAATATTGACCCTCGAGGAAACTGCATCTGTCGGCCTTCACGTCGCTTACTTTGACAACAAAATTCTGTCGTCTGTAAAAATAACGAAAGCCAAATGTACGGAAGAGGCTCTTGTGAGATAATTAATATTTCCAAAAGAATTTACCTGTATCCAATGGAATATTTAATTATTAATTCGCCACAGCAAGGATAGAAAAACAACCAAAAATAGGCCAGAAAAGAAAAGAATTGAGACCTCTCCACCAGCTGTTGATCAAAAGTGTTGTCTTTTGTCTCCTTTCTGTTTAGGAAAGGACCGACTTCGAATCGCGTGCGACTAAAAATATGTACACGACACTTCTGGACAACGAGAATACGTTCGTGAAGGTAAGCAACTAAATCCCTGCCTTGAAATTTCAGTCATTTTAATGATCCATCTATTTGGTTAGAGCTTACTTCTGTTGTAGGGGAGACAACTGTAAATATGGTTATTAACTATAAGTTGTAATTAGCATGATTAATTAGGAGACTTGGTCCCTGGGGGGAATCAATAATCAATCTTAGGAGAAGTCAAGTGTAGAAAATTAATTAAAAGGAGGAATGGAGTTAGTCATTTAGCAGTGTCCAGTGAAAGAAATGTTGCAAAGAAATTCAATGTATTTAATTAATAAGTACATCGTTATTTGTTAATTTCATTTCCAAGACAGTCTAAGATTTTTGTAAAACATTTTACACAAGTTAAATCGCTCAAGCATTTATTGAGAGATCATGATGTATGATAAAAAAAAGTTTAAAAATTAAAAAGTTATCTTGTCAATTTTGATTTCGTTAATACCTTGCTAAAGTTGAAATTTTATTATTCCGGTAACTGATCATTAAAGATTAAATTGTTTGTGGCCACATTTTGATCTAGTGTCTAAGACAGCTAAATTAATGTGCAGCTGAAAATTTGGTGGATTGAAGTACAAATAATGTGACCACAAACCACTTAAATAATGTTAATAATGCGCACTTAAATTGTTAATGAGTTGCCAGAACAGCAAAATTTCAGAATAATCTTGGTTGAAAGTGTGATCCCCCATGTTGTGAAAAGTCAAACACTACATCTAAGTCTCAAGGTGGTATAATGTAAATGATCAAATAAGTGCCCAGGGTGTAAAATAGATACGAGGCGTTTATTACAGACAGGCGTTTATTTCAAGTTGACTGTAACAACTGACAAAAATCCAAATAAAAGTTCATAGTTCTACGAGTATATCAATGCAGCAACAACAGTTAGTTTACACGAATGAATATATGAAAGATCATATCTTTGTCATATATAAATTTATAGCTAAGTATCAATGTGGCCAGATCGACTAGGATACAATTTGTAAGGCATTGCTATTCATGCAAATAAGGTGTTAAATAAATTACATGATTTTGCTTTACAGAGAGTGTTCTTGAGTTTCAGACAGTGTTTTTGAGGGGGCGTCTATAAGAAACTGGGTGTGTATTGCAAACTGTATACCACACCAGGGACACTTAATTGATAGGATGCGTTTCTAAGAAGGGGGGGCATTTATTAGATTATTTACGGTACGCATGTAAGCAATACCTCCAAAAAGCCATCACTCTTGAACAAGAAAGGAAGATAGTTAAGCATAGGCTGATGGGCACATTTGGACTAAGATCAGGTAGTTACCTTGCCCAAAAAACAATGCATGAATGCAGGTATGTTGAAATCAGGGTGCAAGTTATGAACTCAAATTGTATGAAAACATTACAATTATCTCACCTAAAGAAACTCTTATCATTTCAAAAGTACATGTAGCTATTTTAAAACCTCGAATACATACTCTACGACCTCTTTACAGACTACCCAATCTACTAAAATTAGAATGGTACAAAAGTGCCAGCAGCAGACAGATCGGCAGCAAAGCCATTTAAATGTTTCAAGATAGACGCATCTGCAGAAGCTGGTTAGTGTTAGCTCAGGCCTTTAAATAACAAAATTTTTTCTACTCACATTAAAATATTTCTCTAAAATCAACAGGATGTGGATGGCTTTATTGATCACAAAGCAGCTCTTGATAAAAGGAAGAAGCAGATGTTATTTAAGAAATGGAGTGAACGTGTTTACACCCCTGTCAAGGTAAATCAAAGCCTCTATCAATGCTTATACTTTACAATTGGTAGATTTCACTAGAAAATGGTATTAAATATATTTGGGCTGTTAATTTGTACCATGTGTTGTATTTTCCCTGGTTAAATACTCCTAGCTGTGTTTGCTTAATGAACTAGATTTCTAACTCATTAATAATTAATTAAGTTAAGACAAGGAGATGATAGCTCTGATGTTGTTTGGATATCTGATTTATAGATTAATTATACATTTTTACATTGTTTTTGTTTTCTCCTTAGTTTTTGCTATGATTGAGGGGATATTTCAGTTATCATTAGACAGAGTTTTACAAGATTTCCAAACACCTTTGTCAAACAGTTCGTCAAAATACCCTGCTATGCATCATATAAAACATTTGTGATATTTTTTAGAAATTGCAATAAATTGACAAACAATTGAAAGTTCTCATCTTTTATTTGTTAGGAAAAAATAGATCAAGAAATGAATGGTCCAAATTACAGACACTTGGACAGAAGAAAAAGAGATCTCTACAAAAAATATCTAGATTACAATAACAGAAAAGTGAGTAATTAAGACTTTTAGAACAAATAAGAACAGGTATTTGTTTAAAATTAATGGCACAAACAGATTGTTTTGAATTTGTTGTTGTTTTAGCTATGAATTCAATAAATTAATTACCATGTTTTTAAAGCTGTAACATTTCAAAATCTCAAAATGAACTTCAGACTATTTCCACATCTTTTACTGCTTTTTAATAAACTAGTATTGCTTTTGCAATGAGTTTATCAGCCTTGCTGGCACTGGCATTTAAGTCCACATTATTCAAATTTAATGCAATTTTGCCACTAACAATGACAAGTTCTTTTCTCTTAAATTTTCAATTACCAAAATTCAATTTCAGTACATGTCACTGTGGTTGACCAAAATCCATAGAGAAATTTGCAAAATTAATATTAGTAGTCTCCTGGAAATTTGTGAGAACGTTTTCAATCCACTGTAGAAGAGAAACAACCTTAGCAAGCATCTTGAAGACACACCAAATTAAATTTTGGCATTGCATGCAACAGCTTATGTTATGCTTTGACAGTTCCTTATTTTAACAAATTTTTAAATGCTTGTATTAAATCAGGGTGTTGTGTTCCTGGATGTGATGTCCCCTGAGGAATATGATCCACTTGTGCTAAATGCAAACAGACCTGCTCCACTGAAGGTGAGTCCTTTGATTTAATCATTCAGTGAAGAAGTTCGTAACGCTAGCTGATGTCATGGCTTGCTGGTAAGATGACAAACACAATAACCAGCTTAGCATGTGCAATCTGTAGTATTTTCTTGCTGCAACCGGACCAAAATGTTTTAAACAGTTGCTTCCCCAGCACTTCATTATGAATGGACTTGTTCAAGAGCTTGTAAGCAGTAGATCCTTGCTTCTTCTTTCCATTTTTGCCGGCAGAGGACGATTTGTTTTGCTGTAAGGAAATAGAGGTCCTGATTACAAATAAATGAAATAAAATTTATTTAATGAATCAAATGAATGCACTATTTCAGAATTATTGAAAATGGTGCAATGATGATACAGTTTTGTACACAGTGCTTCATAATTAAAATATTTAGTTATAGTTAAGATAAAAACTAATTATAATTATTATATATATTTAATTAATGGGTACATAGCAGTAGTCCTGTTATTACATACTACATAATAGTTTTGGACGTATTATCTAGAGTAACCAAGGATGGTGACATGCATGTAATTGTTGGAAATTTCAATTTGTGAGTACTAACCATGTGGCAAAGTAATTCTAATGTGCTGTAAAACCCAGCTTGTGTTCAGAAAATGTCTTTACAAGATAGACAGTTTACCACACATATTTAAATGTGTCCTCACAAATTTGCAAGTGATCCATGATTTACACTTGCCAGACATTTCTAAACAAAGAGAGATGCAGTATGGTAATTTCCAACACTGTGACATCATTCTGTTGATGTTGCTTAGAACTTTTTAGTGACACTTTGATTAGCTTGTTTAATGACAAAGAAAAAAAGGCTTGACAAAACTGATGAAGAATCTGATGATTTAAAAGATGATTAACAAATACCAAATTAATCCCTAAAAAAAATGTCACGTCTTGTCAAGTTTGAAATGAAATTTATGTGCCCTGGTTGACTTTTGATGACAAATTTAATCTGAGGTGTGCATTTTAGGCAATAACAGTGAAACCAAATGATCCACTGATATCACAAGGAAGCACAAGGCTTGAAGAGGATCGTACTGTAGTGAGGTGTGTCACTGGAGACTTGATGAGCGACAAAGAAATAGAAGAAATGCGCCTCCCTCCTGCTCCCTTGGTGCCTCTTGGACGTCACGGCACTGAGTGTAACACATGGCTTAGAATGCAGCTACATGATATTGACAGTGGTGTCAGGAAGAGAAGTGGGTCAGTTGTGAAAATTATCACTGATTAATATATTTTAATTATCATCTTCTCCAACTTACTTATAACTAACTTGTCTCTCTTGGATAGATCAGTTTTTGATTAAGTATCGTAAAACCAAAACCTTGAACCAATTATTAAATTAAGTTAATCATCCAATCTCAAACTGTAGTAAAACGAAAACCAAGTAATTGCCTTATTACTGTCGACACTTGCTTAGCATGAGCTTAAACATTGCCTGCAACTTCCCAATGTTTGAAGGCTTACAATCCACTGTGGAATCATAATATTACCAAACCCTTAAATTTAATTGTGGTCCGGTCAGTTACAATGTTATTGATAACAACATTTTTTGGCTAATTCTTTGGTACTTTTTCACTGTATTTCCTTAACCCATCGCCACCTGGAGGTTTTTGGAAAAAAACATTGTTAAAAACGTTTTTGACATTTTCTGCATTCATATGAGGTTAATTAGCTCCAATCAACCCAAAATGGCATGTGCAACATGAAAGCATGCCTTTCTTTCCACTAGCATCATCTTTTATTTCATTTTTGCTTGGGCATGCACACAAATCAGAATTTTTGATGAGAAAAGTAAACTAACCGGGTATGTCTTTAGACTCAACCCAATATTATACAAAGTACGGTAGCAGTATATCAATAGAGCTATCTGCATCACAGACCATTGAGACTTCACTTCTACAGGAAACACACCTACCCCTACGGAAATTTTGTTCCCATGGCCTTCGATATAGTACCACTTTAGTATAGCTGATGCCAAATTTGGTGACAGGTGATGATATCAGAAGGCCAAAGCTTGTCACAGCTGGTTATGGCAGGCACAGGCTCCAATGGGTTAAACTTCCTCTAATTCTCTCTCTTCTTTTTAATTAATTCCCTCCAACAGGCAACGCATGAAAGGAATCTATAATGACTCACAACTTAACTATGAGGAATGGGCTAAACTGGAGAGGAATCCGGACACAATCGATGTCGAGTTAAGATCACAAAAGAGACGGCTTTTTAGAGAAAAACATTCAACCACGATTAATTTTGACTGGCCAGAACTCCCAACCATCAAACAGAACACGACATACCACCCACGGATACCAAATGTCTTGCCACTTGGTACCAGTTTTGAGTATTACCCTGAACTGCGGCTTAATGCATCGTATTGATGACCACGATATTATTAATATTAAGCAATTTATTCAAGAGAATAGGGTAGATGTTGACTATATTATGTTGATAAATGTATTAACTCCTATTGTAAATATTTTAATAGTAAAATAATTTTAGATGTTGTTCAATTTCATCAATAAGAAATTTTTTCTAGGTTGAACGGACACTGTTTATTATCACCTTTGGCACTTGGCCAAAATATTATGTCACTTGTGAATAATAATAAGAAATTCTAGGAATTTGTATCAAAAATGTTTGTCAAAAAAAAAGGATCAGTTTGAATTACAGCTTAATGTCTCTAACAGAGCACATCTAAGACCGGCTGTCTGGCATGTAGTAAAGTTCTGTGCAGAGCTGAAGCTAACAAGGAAATGATTTCACCATATACCAGTACATGCATGAACAGTTTGAGGGTAAAGGCCAGCCATAAGAGAAAGGACGCACGCAGTTGAGAAGAAACCTCAGGTTGATAACCACCAATGTGTTGCATGTAATGTATCTCACAACACAATATGCTGTATGAAGATGCTGTCACTAACATCAGCATATAGAGGAGCACAAAGGTTTGGTTATGTTTTGGAAAACATTGTCAGAGAACAACATGGAAAAGCTCCAGATGGTATTGTGCAAAATTAGATGATCCTGAGAAAGTGCAGAAATAAGCCTGACTGGCTAATTAAAAAGCACTTATTAATATCAGAGACATGATGCTAAAACTCAATAAACATAATGTTTGACTTGTTCCATGTCAAGTTCTTTTTTCACCTTAATCAGAAATTGTCTACAAAATCAATGTGGCGTTGCTTGGGTGGGTATGGAATTTACAATGGAAATGAAACTTCAATATTTATAAGACAAACAACAATATATTATTTCTCTAGAAAGGTAAATGAAATCAACGGATGATCTTGGGGATGTTTACTCAGACCTCTTTCAAGGATATGCTGGCTATAACCCCCCCCCCCCTCTCCCTCGCTAAGATCCCTAGGGCTTCAACAAAATCCAAAAGAATCCCTGGACCAAAATTGAAGGAAAATACCAAATTTCCAAGCCATAAATATTTATGCACAGCACTACATGACCAGGATATGACAAATCTTCAGATTGATTTGAATACCACAAACATAATCCCTACCTAAATGAAGCAGCCCAAAAAATCACTTGCCAAAATTTTCCTACCCCAAAATCTCCTTTGATCATCCCTGTCACTTGAAATCTAGAGTTCCCCCCCCCCCAATTGGGCTATATATCATTCATTTGAATCTAAGAGTTATAAAATGTGTCCACATTTTTACAGATTCCACTCTGCCCTCTCGAACAAAGAAGTTTATATCTGAAAGCATAGTTCCTAGATAATTCTTGAAGTTTCTTGTTCTTGACTAACCAGGTAATCACTATAGCCTCCCCCACCCTTATGGAATCACCCCACTCCCCCGAATCCAGAATCTAAAAGATTTTCTGACCAAGGAAAAGACAAGTGTTCATCAGAAACTTAAAGGTGGCCCTCAAAAACTCTTAAAGGTACTTATCGATAGCTCTTGTGGCATATAATTTGAAATTCAAACACAAAGATTTTTGTTATGACTGTATTTTAACGTTTTACGAAACGTGAATAGATTTGTATTTTTATGTGAAACATGATTTTACCTGAAACGAGATTGCTTGCTTTTTTGTGAACGTGAAGCTGTTTTTAGAATTTTTCGTGATGTGCGGAAAGGCCAATTGTACGCAAAACCGTTTTCAGAAGAGGTATAGGGGACCCTCTTTCTGCCGAACCAGTGATTGCGGTTACCTGGCGACTGCTTCATGTTAGAAACTTTACCTACCTATCTGCATCACGTTTTTCCTCCCTTTTTCATTCGTCTAGCTGGAACTTTCCTCGTGTTTCCTATCTTTGATAACTGCTCGTCAATGGCCTTTCTCATGTCAATAAAATCAGGGATTTGAACGTAACGAATCTGCCGGCCATGAATAAACATTGTAGGGAAGTCCATCACTTCGCCATTTCCCTTTGTAAATGTGACATTGGACATCGAGATATTCATGAATCCATCGACGTTCTCGATCAGCCCTTCTGCAGATGACTCGTTTCGTAGTTCTACGGTGGTCCTATTACCTTGTACAGCTTGCAAAAGACAAACAAGAGTTCTTTCTGAGACAGCTCTCTCACGTCCTCCCGCCATGTTAATTTGGCGCGAAGAGAAGTCTACCCTACCCTACCCTACTCTACCCTACCCTACCCTAGGTCAATAGAAACAACTACGACTTTGTGATTTCTTGAATTGCAATTTTTTTATTTCAGCAAGAATGGTAATCATTTCCACTTTCCATGATTATTTTTTTCTGCATCTGAAAAAATAAATGTCTAATAGTAACCTTTTTTTGAAACTGTATGGAGTCATGAGAGTGAGAGGAGGCTCCATGTCCCGCAGGTAATACGCTATGTATGCAACACAACGTGTCTGTACGTTTCACTGATGGCGGGAGATTAGCGAGAAAACTGAAGAATCTAGAACCAAACATGATCAAGGGAGAAAGCGTTGTGAGACAGGAACTCAGTGGATTGGACAAGCAAATGTCAGAGTTAGATTCTGAGCTTGAGGTAGATTTAAGCTTGTTTTCTTATCTGCCCGAGCGTTAGCAGATCAATGCGAATCCCTGCGGACTGTGGAAAATTGCAGACTGGGCCTGAGTGATATTCAGGCTAACCGGTGTGATAATCATTAGTCTAACTGGAGTCATATGAGCTAACCGGAGTGCAGACTTTAACTCGCTAGTCTGAATAATCTTGTTTACGGTCGCGCTGGATAATGGAATATATTAAAATTCAGTCTTAAACAATAGACCTCACCACGAGGCACTTTGTAGTTATTCCCCAGAGCCTCGTGCTGAGGTCTATTGTCTTAGGCTGAATTTTAATATGTCGAAATTGGTCTATCAACACGCTATAAGCTTATATGTAAAAAAAATCCGTGGTCTACAGTCCTCATTTTATCCCTGGACTGACTAATAATAAATTTTATTATACATTAAACCTGCTATCTCTTTTCTGATTGGCTGAAAGCATACAGTGAATTTTCAAAATCAGTGCCTGTGATGTCATAACTGCAGATTATACAATAATCATGTCAAGGACACTCAAGGTCACAGGTAATCATGTCATGTATGACTGCGGTGTATGATTTCTAAGGGTAATCATGTCAAGTTCGCTCACTTTGTCTTGCTTGCCATCAGTGAAGGAGCAAAACATGACTTTTCTTGTTCTGATCAATGTATGATAAAACAATTTTTAGATTCGGTTTTTGTGATATGATTCCAGAATAATCAAGGTCTTGGTAAGGGTCAACCTTTGGCTTCAGCTGATAACCCCTACCTTGACCTTGATTATTCTGGATATCACAAAAACCTCATCCAATAATTATTTAAAGCTTATTGTTTATTTATTTTAGTCAAATTTTAGAGGTATTGTCGGTTATCCCCATCGGAAAAGTGGTGTCAAAAAGGACGTTCAGGGTCTTCAAAAGCAGAATGGACTTTTTATGAAAGGTTAGATTAAAGTGTGTATAACATGAAAAAAAATTGCTGCTATTTTAAAGGCTGTTCAAAATGCAGAAGAATGGCATTTTCGTTTTGGATTATCTTTTTTTGTTTTAGAGATAACATTTTTGTATTATGTAAATTAGGAAAGTGATGAAGTCATGAGGTTTGCAACTGAAAATGGTAAACTACTAAATAAAGAACATGTCTGGAAATATTGACGATGTGTTTTTCAAACTTGGCATCAGAAAACGAAAACAGTTTTGCTGCTGTTCCTGTCTTAATTTAGTCTCCCTCGAAGATGTTTTAAAATTGAAATTCCCAGTTTTTGTCTCAACCAAGGATCATGTCAATTTCATGGTATAACTGTTACAGTTCGGCCTGCTAAAAGCACCATTCCCTAATCTTAGCTTTAAGTGCTTATAACTCAAAAACGAGTTTGGTGACTCCCAATTTGTATTATTGAGTTGGTAATTAAGCATGATAAGATCAAACTTTTCATAAAGTTTTTACAAAAATTTGAAGAGGGTTCAGAGAAGCGTTAAATTTTCAAACATTTTAGGTGGCTTTGGGTCCTCTCAACAGATTTTTTCTTGACTCTGTAAAAAGTTCTATCTTATTTCCTATTTGATTTTACTTCCATTTATTTCTATCTAAGTTAAGTTAGCACACCCATTAAGGAAGTGTTCATGTATTCTAATGTTCTACTGTCCATATCTATTTTGTACTTATAATTTTTATGTGACTACATACTGCATAATGAATTATTTTATTCACATAGAACTCACTGTATTTTTGTACATTTTTTCTTCATTTCAGCTATTTTCTTGAGCTTCAATGTCAAGGAGTGGATAATTGAAAATGATCTGCTTGTACATCGTTTAAAAGTTAGTACAGTAGCAATTGTTCTTATTATTTATAGGTGAGACGCCTGGTAAAGAAAATAATTTGAGCACAATATTACATTGTTGCTTAATTTATTTTCTCTAGGCTGATATAGTAGCTCTAAAACACAATGGACACTTCATTGTGTGATTGATGGTCTGAGAGCTGACAAATTTATCATTTAATTTCAAAATACAAGCGCATTTGGTATTTTTGTGATATTTTGATATTTTTTCAGTTACAATAAATGAGCAAGTGTATGGTAGTGATGACGCACAGTGCTCGTTCATGATGCACATTACTCGTGCTATTTGAAAATTTAAACTATGACACCTAATATCTGTTGTCATACCAGCCAATTTTGATATGATTAACCAAAAGAGCGACTAGTAAGAACTCCTAGGATATCTATCCATTATTAAAATAATATTTAAAATCATTTACTAACTACTATGTAGGAGTGCTAATTTTAGTTTTAGTTTTTAAAACTGATTGATATTAAAGGAGGATTGCAGTCAAGCGACAATTCAAGAAGTGTTGGACAACTTTACATCTCTGCTGGAAAAAGTGCAAGGTATAAATAAGTATTAATTAAGTCTAAAGTGAGAATGAATAAGATTTGTAAATAGACTGAGAGAAGGAGGGAAACAAAAATTAAGAAAGCCAATTAAGAAGTTTTAATCAAACTGAAGGAAATTTAGATTTGTCTACAGTGTTGCTATACATCAAAGTACTAAATACATGATGATTTATTTTGCCTAGAATGATTATTTGGATCACTTGCACTAAAGGCACCTGTGGTTGAGTGTTGATTGATACCCTCAGTTGATATGCTCAAAAGATACTTGATCAACACTATCAGTACTCAGTCGACATTCCATTGGGTCCTCAGTTGACACTTGATTGACATGTTGGTCAACAGTCAGTTGGGAGTCGACTAATTTTGGATTGATGCATGTGTCAGCAATGCTCAGCTGACAATTGACCAGCTGTCTACTGAATATTGATCAGGATGTCAATAAAATATCAATTAAGATGTCAATCAAGGGTATCAATTGAGAGTATCGATCAACACTCGACCATGGATGCCCTTAGGATACATGACCTTATTATTTAGTGCTACCCTACCCTTCATGATATTTTTATGCAAGAAACATACCATATGCATTATAATATTGTGAGTCCCTAGGGAAACAGTTATTATAAGTTTTGTGTTTTGAAGAATTTCAACATTTTCCTGAAGTGAAGTTGTAAAGCGTCAAACATTGAGGGAAAGCGAATTACAGTAACTGTTTCGCCAGGAGCTGGTAATTTTAATTAGAGTTTTCTTGTAGCTGGAGTATAGTGTAAGAATTACCCCAAGTCAAAGTATTTTTTGATTCAAAGTTTGTGGATGAGCTGAACAGGTGAGAATTGTTTATAACTACTGCAAACAGGGTGACATTCAGATTTGCTCATTGGCATGTGACCATAAAACCAAGAGTGTGCATTTAAATTTGAATAAACTCCAGCTATACAACTTACAATACTATACAGTTATTGAACCTGTATCCATGCAGTATATAAAAACAGATCTGATCTTTCGAAAAAAAGTGAACTGTTTAGTTTACACCAATTCCTTTCTGGACGTCGTTTTACAGGTCTGCCACCAGAGTCTTCATTTATTTGCTATGAACAAGCCATTGCTTATAATTTGAGCCACTTGCTGTTACGCGGACACATAAATGTGCTTGTTGGTGGGATTTACAAGAGTACTACCATTCTTCAACGAAGCCTTTATAGAGGTACATGTACTTAATTTTAAATTGAGCACAAAAAGCATTTTGTCTAGGTATGCAATGCAGCAACTTCAACCAGTACTTGAATATACATGTAGACTGCTCATTTGTAGTCCAATTCAGTAACCTATAGGTAGCTATACTCCTGCTCCATTAGGCTTTTAGCAGTAATTGACTGAGATAAATCTACTTTAAGACAACTTTATGTCTATAATTATGTGTTTGTTCCCTATTATAATGTAGCTACTGAGGCATTCAAAATAGATGGTTATCCTCGAGGGACAGTTGCGGAAACAAGAGATTCAGCTGAGCGTGATCTATTTACTCCAGAAAACATTGAGCACACTCTTGGCATCCTGCTGCCATCATTGTTTGAAGCGGTACAAAACAACAGTATTGGATGCGCTCCTCTTGTTTTAAGTAGCTGCCTGCTGGCATTTCTTTGGTTACTTGATGAAGAAGGTGTGTCTGCTTTCTGTGTAATTATTCCTCTCTGCAATTTATTATTTATAATAATTATATGTTGTAGTAAAAAATTATATTCAGGTAAAAATATTTTTAACCTAGTTTGATTCTCAATTTCCTTTGTCTTCTAACCCTAATAAGGGTTAAGAGACAAAAGAATTTAATTTCAACCTGAATTTAATTTTTAACTACAACATATATACATTATATTTGTCTCACTGTGCTATCAGGACACCCGATTTTGAACTGTTCCAGCTCATTACCTTTTAGTTAACAAGAATTATTTAATAATTAAGTGAGTTTTCATTCGAATTTTTTATATTTTATTCTAACTAACCCATTAGTTCTGAGAATTTATAAGTAATTATTTATTTACAATGTTCTGCACAAACTTCATACAGGTAATTAATATGTTATATTAATAATTGCTTAATATAAGTTAGAATGTACACTTTTGGGATTCCTTTGAGGAGTCATGGCATGGGAAAATTACCACCTGCAAGTGCTAGTTTGCCTGACAGCAATCAATATCTCAAACAAAATTGTGCCATTTTCTGTAGATGTATTTTAAATATAATTGTATATCAAATTACTATCCTGCCGAGTTGTGAAAGCTCTCCATTTCCCTGCTGCTCAAATTGTAATAGAATCTTGATCACGGGGTTACAGATACATACATGTTATTTAATGACCCATCCTGGGAACATTGAAATCACATATTAGATCACTATGATACCTGCATACATTGCATTTAAAAGTTAGAATTTGCAACGCATAAATTTTCAGTACAATCCAAGTTCTGGCCTCTAAATTGATTAGAACTGTCATATTTTGTTTCTAAGACAAGAAGTTGTCAAGCTGTGAAAACCATTAATTAGCCACCAGTCTGTATGTACTCTTTATTTTTTGTAGTTAGCAAGGCTGTAGACCTTCTCAAGCTGATGCAAAGAAAATTAAAACATTTGGAAGAAGTTAACTTGAGCTCCACAGAGCAGGTATTAAATAAACCACGAGACAGCATGGCAGGCTGGAAATATAATGTATTTAAGAAATCATTGTGGTTCTTAGATTGTGCAAAGCAGCAACAAAATATAATATGTGGAAACTGTTACCAAGCAGTACGAAAAATTTATAATTGGTAGTTGGGAAAAAAATTGCAGGACTGTCTTGAAACTGTCTGACCTAGTAACCAGTTAAGGTGTTAGTAATGTTGGTTTCAAGAGAGGAAAATGGAATGGAAAATAAACTTCAAATGTAATAACAATGCCTGAAACTAACCTGGACATGTCTTCCATACAGTTATTATAATCGCAAAATGTTAACAGAAGTCATTTTGATACCAAGTCAACTTCCTTTGATGATGTTTTCTATTTTGCTGCCACCTGTATAGCTAGTTGATTATAACAAGGACAAATTTGCTATCAGATATCCTGAGAGGGTTCTAGCTTAGTATGCATATGTTTTGATTAACTCTTGTTTTTCACCAATCACAGCTCATCTGAATACAAATTTATACAAAAATTATCATCATCATCATACATCATCATCATCATCACCATTATCGTCATCATCATCATCA
>OMLO01000918.1_pt1 | contig 21310 bp, 9 predicted proteins | sample 1674811 | NCBI WGS metagenome assembly OMLO01 (sample SAMN06265003, study PRJEB25207) | coral metagenome | isolation source: Coral host | place: Mexico:La Bocana,Puerto Morelos, Mexico | collected 2008-11-13 | reverse complement strand
AAAATGTTCAAAATCTATACCCGTTTTCAGACCAAAACGGCTTAAAAACCATACCCTTTGGGGCGGCACATACCTATGTACCTTATATAGGGGAGTACCTGGGCTCCACTTTATTAGGGGGAATTCTATGTGATTTTCGTAGCCAGTGCTATATCTTATCTGAACGGCCGATAATGCAAAATACCGGTAACTCTCCTCATCTGAGTGCAGGCAGGAAATCGTGCACGTGATTTCTTTGTTTCGGAGGCGAATTAAGCCACGAAAGAGAAATATTCCCTCGCTGGCCCAATATTTTGTAAGAAGAACTGCAATCACCAAGGTAAGATTCAGCTTTTGAGTTAAAACCAAACACAAATTGCAAGTGGGTTGAGTGCCACAATTTATTTTCGAGAAATTTAAGTGACTTTAAGCCCCTTCTAGAATCTTTTTTTAAAATTTAGCAAATAAGTTGCATTTTACCATGCTAATAACGGTTTAATCAATCGGTTGCCGTGAATAAATGGAGATCACCGAACTCGTTTTGGAGCTTAAAGTAAGGGTTTTTAATACATATGATGCTGCTATGGTAACCTTTTGCTCTTATGCTAAGGTGGGTAGCAAATTTAGCCGGAAGATAAAGTTTTCAGTAAACGCTAAATCTTCGTCGATGCTTCTAGGGCTTTTATAAGCCGGACAGTTCGAAAACAACCTCAGTCAACTTGAGGCAAATTTTGCTACAGCGTCGAGTAACGCAAAAGACCTTTCCCTTTTAACATGACACTAAACTGCCATTTTTATAGTCTATTTAAGCAATAGACTTCAAGTTTCTATGGTTGATAGGCTGATAAACCACGCGGGATGTTGGAACAACACGAGAAGAATTTGTAAATCACGAGCCGCAGGCGAGTGATTTACGAATTCTTCGAGCCGGACGGTTCTTCCAACATCACAAGTAATTTGTTAGTAATTGGTCTGGTTTTCAATTGTTCGAAACTGCTCAAAACATCGTAGTATATATCCGTGAGGATTCTCATGCTTGGGCATATATACCAAGTTCTGTACTGCACAACGGACATAAATGAACTACGTCCTTAACGGAACTGTAAAAGAAAGGCGCTAGACAGCATCCTAAATGACAACCAAAAGCGCACAGCAACCCTGCTAGTGCCCAGGTCATGCTGCCGGCTCGGTATTTAGTGTACGTTAAAACCTGAGTTCCACATGAAGCACAATGTGCCGTGGTTGGGACATCTTCGAAACTCGCTCGTCGTGGTGGCACAAATTTTCTGTGAGTTGTCCCGTCAGCTGCCCCTTGGATGCAATGACTGGTGCCTGCGTTGCTTTCACTGCTTTCAGTGAAATCTCCCACCGAATTTGAAGGCAAACAAATTATTTTGGGAGTTTGCATTGTCATATCGTCTCGACCAGACCAATGTGTCTTGCTTGAAAATACGCTGTCTTTCTCAGTCAACACTGGAACAGGAGCAGAAAGACTCATGTGAGAAAGGCTTGAACAATCGGAAAATCGACCAGCTTTCGTCGAAAGGTGAATATTAGATATTCCTCCAGACCCTGCCAATTAACAGCAAGTTTGGATGTTTTAGCATCATTCGCTAATAAGGGCAGCCCTCTCCCTCCCCCGTTACTTCAGTGTCTTTTTCAAGATAATGGAAATATTGTCGAGATACTGTAATTCTGCGTAACTTCTCCGAGTTTTATTTAGATAGCCCAATACACGAGAAAAACTATTACCCTTTTTCGATAAAACATAGGTTCCTTTCAACAGCTTTTATCATTTTATCTATTCTTTCCGCGTCAGTCAAAGCATTTTGTTTCAGTAAGATCAATCGGTCATAATACACTATACCTCTAGCTACTCGAAAATATCAACCATCCAAAAGTGGCATTGGTCCGTTGGTAACGGACCAGAAGTTTGTTACTTTCGATTCCTTGCTGCCCTTCTCACTGTCCAGACAACCTGTCTTGTATTCAAACGTTTACTTAAATTAAAGGTCCAGTTTTTTAGAGCGTTTTGAAAATATCTGGGGGAGTAGTGAAAAATTTTGAAATGAAGAACACGAAAATCTGATGTACGTAATTGTGGATGCAAAAAAAAAATGGAAAAATTATTACCTTCTAGCGTGACACATTGAACCCAATTTTTAAGCGGAGAAGGGAAAGAAATAATCTTGAGGTAGCCCAATCTAATGTTATTTTGCCTCCTTGCATGCAAACGGGGCTTAAATCAGACCATCCTTCGATTTATTTCGATGTGAATATCAGGAAAAAAAATCGACTCCAATAAAGAGAAATTCGTCTTGACATGAAGGATTTTCTCAATCCTAACCAGCTAATCTACGGGTCAAGCGATGGTCACTCACCGTGGACTGCACATTCCTGAATCTTGTCCATTTATGAGGTACGCTGTGTAACGTTTTCATGAAAAATCATTCGGCAATGTTCACTCCCATGTTGCGAAAAGTGAAAATTCATCTTTTTTGATTATCTGAACAACAATGATCTCGTTCGCTGTTGTGTTGTACCTTTGTGTACACCGCTTATGTAAATTCAAACTCAAAATAAGCACGCTTATTGTGTTGAAAATTACAATCAGGATAACTGTTTGTCAAAGATTCAAATCAGCGCCGGAAGATATTGAAACTTTTAGTCAAAATTTTCAAATTTTGTTTCCCCACACTGATTTCCAAAAGTGCCGAAGTAAACAGTGTTAAAAGCTCAAGTACTCGGCCTGTGACATCTTAATGCATTTTTGCAACTCTTCAAAATGGTGTTTTCGGTCACAATAACGTCATGAGGTTACGTCACGTTGCTAAGTAACTTCTTATTCTTGCAGATAGGAATGCGGAAGATTGGGGCCGATAAGATTTACACTGATTCTTGGTTTCCATCAATCTTTTGGAAAAAATTAAATGTCACGTTTTTTCTAAACCAAGTTGTAGCTATTTTTCTAAGAAGCGGGTAACGAGGAGGATGGTAATTATTTCAAGTTTTATTTTCCTCGGGTTCACCTGCATCAGCCAGTAATCGAATAAAACGTTCTCAAAGCGAGATATTTAAGTAAACTCTTGTGTAACTTTTAGGCGATGGACATAAGTTTTCGACAGGATGATAATCGGGATGCTGGGATCTTAAGAATTTTAAGAATAAACAGCGAGGCATAAGATTTTGAAGAGAAGATAACTTTTGCGCTAAAACTTCGTAAATACAATACAATTATATGTTCTTAACTAAATCGTAAAAGATGCTTCCTGAAAATTCGTAAATACAAACTTAACTGTAAAATATTTTTCATTTCTGCAAACTGAAAACTAGCCAAAAAAAACGACACAAACAGCACTAGCCTATATTCGAAGCTTAAAACATTTCTGCAAGAAGTTACATGCGTCATATCAGCCTAAAATCAACAGGAAAATAATATTCAGCATCGGCCTGAAAAACAATATTCTTATAAAAAAAAAAGAGGAATTACCTGCTCTCCTTACCCAGCATCCGCTCTGTTTAAGTCTGTTCCATGTTTCCCCGCAATGTGCACGTGGGAAAACTTGCGATAGGCAATCAAGAAAAAAGTTGTGCATTTGTCTTTCTGGCCCGCTTTCCTCATTTACCTTTTTAACATCGAGCCTGAAATATGGCTATGGCCTTTATTATAAGTACGCATTCCAAACCTTTAGTGCGCGCTCAAACTGGGAAAGGTACTTATGTCTACCAGGATTCCATCACTAGGAGCGTCCCATTCACACACTAAGACGGCATTTTGACAGACCGTGGGACGGAATTGATGCGCTGATTTACCAGTAAAATCTTAAGCAAGAGGGATTAACATAAATACTGTATTGTTCTAGCTTGTTCGGCTCACGTTGGGGAACATTTGTGTCATTCAGTACGCGTCCATGAACTTCGTCTTTGGTTCGGTCAGGAGTCCATCGCCAGTGATGGGCTCCTAGTTCGGTCCATATTTCTCCAGTGCGGACCGCACACTGGTTCAATAAGATCTATAATAACCTCTTACTAATAATAATACTAATAATAACCTCTTACTGGCCTTACTGAAGCGAAGTCCGTACAGAAACGATCGGTGATATCCCGACCAAGATAGAGCCAATCAGAACGCTCGGATTTATCTCAAGACTAACTTGTCATATGTTGACCGTTACGCACTGTTCAGCAGATCAACCTAGATTATTCTCTATCAATCTCTATGAAGTGATAGTTGACGAGGCCAACGGCCGGATCATCTATCACCTCACAGATATCGAAATGAATTACTTGTTTTAGTCCTTTTTTTAGTGTTTCAGTGAGAATTAAATTTTACGGTAACATTTCTAAACCTTCCTTAAAACATCAGAGAAACCAGAAAACGTTTCAATTATGTTGACTAGTGACTGATTGTGAACGAGTAGATAACGTTTTTTGATTTCTTAAAGTTTGTTGTTTTTCAGTGTGTTGATTCAAGTTGATCCTACGCCGGCATGACGCTTTCATCTCTTTTCTTTTCTTGTGAACGGTTTGTTCTAGAACTAGCCTGTTCTAAGCAAAGGTCTGCATACGAACCAAGTGGCCGATGCTTACTTCCGCTCCGCAGCATGAAGCGACTAGGAGCCTTTCTTGACCTTTTTTCTCCCCTCTGGACAGGATTGTTGTCAATCTCAGGGTTACTCCCCCCAGCATTATATTCGCCGGCACTCATTTATACACCTGGGTGCAGAGAGGCTCTGTCCATTAAAGTAAATTGTCTTGCCTGAAGAATACAACACAATGTGTCCACCTGGACAGCTCGATCTGAAGTCGAGCGCACTAACCTTGAGGCCAACGCGCCTCCCACGAATCCTAAGGATTCCACTAATTATCTGAAAGACAGCTCTCAGTTGAAATCATTGATATAATTGTAATTAGTCTTATTTTTTAGTGTAAAAGTTGTATTTGGAGTTGATAATTGTTTCAGAATTTGTCGAGAACGACGATTGAAAGAAAGGAATCAGGATTAAGATCGCTGAAAAAGAAAAAAAAATCTAAAAATCCTCAGTCACCCAATGAAGGTCGAAGTTAATTAAAGCGTTGTACTTTTTCCTGTTCTTTTGTACTCAAGCGGCGAGAAAAACGAATGATTGAACAAGTTTCGTATTATTTTTTGTTTATTTTTTGTTTCTACAGGTTAGCATTTGGCGTGTAGTGTGCACGTGCCACCAGTTAGCACCAGAAACCTTTGGTATTTTTATTTCTGTATTTATCACGTGTTATAAAACTCGTTGCTAACTAATACTGGATGCTATTTGAACTGTTATCGATCGCTTTTACACGTGCTCGCTCGAGGACATACAAATTGATTAAAAAGAAAACACCCATTTAATAGCCGGTGCTCTGTTGTCTGGAATTTGTTAATAAACGGCTTGTGTAATCCATCAAAGCCTGTTTTTCCCGCTTAAAGAAATGAAGCAATTAACGTTTTAATTGTAATTTTTACTACTCTGTTTGATTATTCATGGCTTAAAAGCCCGATTTTTGTACACTTTGTTTTTAAGATTACCTTAACTCTTAGAATACGTTCGTATCTTTTATCATCGTTCGTTCTGCGTTGCTTTTTAATACTTTCTGCAATCAAGACTTATGTCAACATTGCCCTATACGTGCAAATCTATCTGTTTACCTCGAAAGGATGGCCATTTTTTTAGTATCACTTTCAGAGCAAAAAGGTGGAGTATTGCTAACTAGATGAAACATTTACCGCGAATTTATTTTAGCCTCTGGCTGTTGTATGCAACAGTTCAATTACTTTGGCTGTTCTTATGACTGAAATGAGCACATGGTTTTGACGTAAGGGCACGAGCAAAGACAATCATTCACTTGTCAAAACAAACACAAGATTTCAATCAGTTACATCTTGCTCCTGATTTTATCTTCTCTCGAAAGATTAGCTGTGATATATCGGGTCAAACACGGCTTAGTGCCTTTTCGAGTATTTCTGTGTTTTTTCTAATGAGGCAATTAGGCTCTCTGGCTGAAAACATGCAAGTAGTAAATTGAATGATCAAAAACAATTACCCGTTCGGCGCTACAATAAAACATTTCGGCACGGCACCCCTGGCGATGGCGGGGAACCAAAAGCAACATTGTTAGAGTCTGCTGGTCACCTGTGTTTATTTTATGTTTCTCGTCAAGCACAAGACATGCCGTCGCCAGTATTTTAAACTCCTAAGCGTTCAATTGTTTGCCCCTTGCTTAAGGCTCCTTTCAAACCGCGACGTTCTTTTGTTTAAGTATAACCAATTTTTCACATCCCATTCTTTGAAATAATTTCGTAGAAAACTCTGCTTGATATACAGATACTTAGCTTCTTCGATAACCTCTAGGACCTGGCATTAAAAGTTCAAACGGTAAACTAAGTGTCTCAGAACTTTCATTTTTAGAGATTATGTTAAGAAACCACTCATGCAAGAACTAGACTTCTACGGTTCCTGTTTTCACGAAAAAGCACGCTTTAAGCTGAAGGTGTAAGTTCCGCCTGTGCAATTATACACTGGGTTACAAATCATTAGTTCTTAAGGAGTAAATTGCATCCCGATCTTCCATAACTGACTGATCGTATTACATTAAAATTTAGAAAAGATTCTCTAACCTTTTATTAACTACATGTAAGAGTATTTCGCAAGCAAAAGATAAGAAATAACATTGTTTACACCAAGGATACAAAAACATCAGATTTTGAAGATTTTGGCCGTCCGGTTCTCAAAAGAAAACACAACACCAACAGGTGCTTATAGCCAGACTGAGAGCCTACGTCCATGATAGTCGTTGATAGTTGAAGCGCGCTTCCGTTTGACAACCACATTATCCGGCATGCACTATCATCGACTATCATTCATTTTGAGCTTGTTCAAATTCTTCATGATAGTCGATGATATTTTTTCCCGTTTGACCACGCGTACGATAGTTGATGATAGTTAGGAGAGAATCAACTCTCACAGACTATTATGCGCCGTTTGACCAGGGCTTAGGACTCAAAGTTTATCCATTTTCATCGTAGCTCAGACAAAACCCTTAACATGAAGCAGCAAAATAATCAAAGCAATACGTTTAATCTGATATATTTTTATCTCTGATCTTGAATATCAATTTAGTGTCCGCAAGTTATCATCACATTTTCTGTGACCAGTCTTCGTTTTTCCTGGTTAAATGGTATCTGCGCATAAAAAAATAGAATGGCGTTAAAACAAGTGTCCACTAATTGCTTTCCAATGTGTTTTGTCTCCAAACTTGCCTTCATCGTGAGTAACCGCATTGCAAGAATCAGCGGCAACGAAATGTATCATTTATATTATGCCATGTTTCTTCGGTGTCAATTGGCTCAGTAATTTTTTGCATTATTGATGATTCGAAATGTTGGATAATCGGTATGGTAGCAGAGTGGATAATGATAACATACATCTCACACCTTCGTGTTTATTATTTACTCTGTAGAATTAAACAATTTATAATATAGATAGGACACTGTGCGTGCTATGATTGGTCGAAAACCCATGTTTTATAGAGTATAAAACGTAGAAAAAGCAGCCAAGAAATAAGGTTAACACCTGTAGCTCGTGTTTTCTATATTTCCCTCGTGTTCTCAAATGCCCGTCGAGTTTTATCACAACGCAATACACGGCTTAGGATTCTAAGAATAAAGAGAAAGGCATGGTTTTATCATGTGTAAAAACAAAACGCATTATTTGTGACCCGCTGGAATACTAACAAAACAGAAAGGAAACCCATCAAAAAAAAATTTGGAAAAGCTGCTTTATACCCGATCACGAAATAGTTGGAGTGCCAGTTTGCTGCTTTGATAAGCCAATCAAAAGCCACGGTAGAAAAGAAATTGACAGTATCAAAGTACAGCACAACACTGCGTTCTGCGTGTGACCAGTCAATAATTGAAAATTAATGTCCCTTCTCGCTGTATAAGTCGCATCCAAGGGACGTGGTTAAAGCCAGCCCTTAAGTTATAATAAACCTCTTCAAAATGTTAACCAACAAACGTAATAAAGAAACTGAATCCCTGAGAGACTTAAAACAGCGCAAGAAACACGACTCGCGTGGTCTCTCTCGAAATACTTCGTCCGCGAGCGAATTTCCGCAAAACTAAAACGTTCCGTTCATAGGTGTTTTAACTAATTTCATTAACCCTGCTAATGCTGTCTTACACAAGAAAAGATTTTACTGAGAATGAACATCACAAAACATATGCGATCTCTAGCAACTGAGCGATACAGTTCAAATGCGACCATTGGTTTTTGTGTAATTCATTTATTCATATCCAACAGCCAAATGTCCCTCTTGAGCTTTCTGAAAACTTAATTAATTTCAATGACAAGGATGTCTTGATTATTTAAAATGACAGGGTTAGACACAAAATGAGATTCTTGTTTATTTCTATTAAGAGCGTTTTGCATGCTAGCCGTTTGCTTTGGCTCGAACGCAAAATTTCCTTCATCAGTACAAGCTGAAACATTTGAAATTAAACTTTTGCACTTAAATATAGACAGAGGATTGTTTTTAATCAACTCTGTCAGTACAATGATTGCCCCCAATAACGGGCGCCAGAAATTTTACTAAGCCGTCTTTGCAAAACTGGAGCGGCTGATTTGAATTTTAGCGAGAGGAGGGCGCCACAGCGAAGGAAAAACAGAACACAATATACATTAGCGGGAGATTTGCATGACTAGCAGACGAAGGTGCAATAACAAGGAGCCACTGGTTGTGCATTTATTTGTCTAACTTGTATTCGAATGATCCCAAAGGCTTTTTATTGAACCACGGTGGTTCAAAATGTACTTTCAAGTTGCTGTGATATTAATTTCACTTTTTTCTGCTCTGTCGCAAAACTATACAAAACCAAGGCAAATATGGCGAGCGCGAGCTTACATCTGTTCCGTAACAAATGCTGCCGTGTGTTTACTTTATCTCATTTTGTTGTTTTGTTCTTCGTATCTTTCATGGCGAGATCTCCTTTCCGCCACAAAAGGCAGCGGGAACAATTAACAGTGAAAGAATGAAGCTTTTCATGAAGCATGAAGGCATAAGCGACATTCTTTGTTGTTCATTCGTACGCGATTACTCGTGGTAAAGTTAGTTTACAATGAAAATGACCTCGAGAAAAACGTTACAAAATTATATGGCTCATTGTTCGAATTACACCTGCTTACAGGCTCGCGTTTTCTTTCTTCCACTCTTTTTGCTGAATAAACTGAACCACGCTTTTAAATAATATTTTTTCTGGAAACAAAAAGTGCATTGTAAAGAAAACGCTTGGAAACTGTACCTGAAAGCAACCAAATTCATTTTATTGTAATTTTCCTGGAGTTTGAATAGGTAATGTTCGGTTGTTTAAGTTCAATAAAGTTAAACTTTAGCGAATATCCTAGCCTTTGACGGAAAGTAGGATGAACTGAGGTTGCAAAAAATGACAGCACAGATGTAAAATAAATGTCTTTCGCTTTATTTTTACTAAACGCATCATTTCCTCAACACATCTTCTTTCTCCGTGCATACAATCGACAAAAGCAAGAGCAACGCGCGAAAGGGCGGACTTGGCGCGTGGGTAGCGCGTGTCTCGCGCTTGGTCGCGAGGCACGCAATGCGTGTGTAATCAGTAATGTACTTCAGGTAATCACGATTTTGCCATGGTTACGGGAGATAGTTAACCTTGGCTTTCGAGAAGGTTCTTAAAGTACGATTTTTTTCTTAGCACTGTATTGTTGACCCACGTTTTCTATTCAATTTGTGCACGAAAGCGAAAGAAAAGATTCGTAGAAAAATATTCTTTATGTTCAGTGATGTCAATGCATTTTGAGCAAACAAAAAGGGATTTTGTCTCAAAAAGTAATCAATTTTCTAAAAGCTATTGGGCGTAATTACCCTTCTATTTTTAACAAATTTGTTGTAATGTAGACCAAAGCTTACACGCCCGAAGGCCTTCTTAAGGCTTTAATCATTTTCCGTTCAGGACGGATTTGCTCTCTTCACAGGAAACTTATGTCGGCTTCCTAAATACAAACAAAAAAGGATACAAATTAATTTTCTCAAATTACCAAATTAAATAAATGTTCTTTGATAGTTTAAATGGCTCTCAAAGATGCAAATTTGATTCTTTTTAAGTCAAACAAAGGCAGTTTTTAAAAGAGGGTTTTTTGTAACCTTCCGACAGAATACATGCGCATTTCACTGTTTGGAATTAAAGCACCGGCCGCCATGGTTCAATAGATTTTCTGGCACTTAGATTCATTTCCGTTTAAGCATCATACTATAATTAAAATCTTGAATTTTCATAAGCGGTTTGAAGCAAAAAACGAATTTATTTGCCAAAGGGGAATAGTTATTTTACCGGAAATTAATTTGTTCACATTTATTAGTCTTCTTTTGCGAATTAGAAGCCGATTCACCTGTCGTTGTCGCTTGTTTGTCGAAATAACCAATTCATTTATTTCGTATGAATCTTTCGAACTCATGAAGTTAGTGCGTCATAGATTTTGTTTTCGCATTTTCCCGGCACACCATGCATAGCTCTCTTTGATCACAAAAGAACAGATTTGCCGTAACAAGAACCGATAGATAATTCGAAAATGAGTTTTGTTTAAGCAAAATAATGTAGCATACGCCCTTAATGTAAGATGAACCTTGAAGACTAATCGAGTTTTAAGTCAATGGGTGAATCGTGCAATAAAAAAGTAACTATCCAAAATAAATGAAACACCAAGGTAAGAAATTTGAAGAGCGATTTAAGTTTACAGACCGTTGTTGTGCTGAAGTGCTGAAGTTGAACGTGTTGCGTTTTAAACTCTCTCCACTTAGAAAACGCTTTTGGCGTCTTCTGCCAACATATGTTAATTGCAAACTTGTATGGATAGCAACCGTCAGCAGGATTCAAGCAAAAATGGCACTAAATCTTGTGGAGACTACGACAGACTGAAAACTTGAAAGTGTAACCGATATTGGCTATAATCGAGAACGTCAAGGCATAAATTGATTAATGCCCAGGTTAGTTGAAATGAAAGAGTTATTAAATGGTGAATGCTGTGCACGCTACCCAAATTTTAGACAACTCAATTTATCTGTATCAAAAGACGAAACACGATTTCCTTTTACAATTTTCGGGCACATTTTGAAGTTACCGTACAGATAGAATAAAAAAATAATTTTTTCCAAATAATACAGAAATGATATAGTTAGCAAAATTAAGTATCCTCAACTTTGTTCTCTTCCCGTGGGTCTATAAAAAAAAGAAAATTGAATTACGACTACAGTGGTTTAATTCATGGCTACAAGGTCAGCACAAGGCTTCAAAACATCCTAAACTGTTTCAAAATTAATTATCAATATTTAAACACGAAGATTCTCCATACGATACCCACAGAGCTACATAATGGCACCAAGCTGGGATAACACGAGCAACGATGAGGTTTTAATATTCACTTACATTTTGCTTCATCATGAATTAACATTTAAAAGCCATTTTTACTGAAAGGGGAAAAAATTCAGCGAAGAGGCAATAGGCACTCGTGCTTTGGAACGTCCAATTGACAGAAACGGCTAGAAATTATTCTTTATCAAAGCGTATAAAAGGCGCGGAAAAACCGTGCGGACTTTGCGGTCATTTCGTACAAATATAGCATGCACGGGTTTCGTTTTGCAAATGAACTTTAAATTAATGACATGAAGTTTGACAGTGAAGGAGCAGGTGCGGGCATTTTTCTTTGCCAAAGCTTTAGCTTGTAAAACAGACTAGTTTATAGCTGCATAAGGTAGCCCTTATCTAGGTTAATTACCTTAAAAGATAGCAGCTACACGCGGGCGTGTGTTAATCAGTTTTCTCCTAAATGCGCCGGCGGAAACAACGAAGGAAAGATTCCGCACCAACGCTAAATAACTCGAAAGAAAGCAATCTATTCATACACGATTTACCTCTCAAAATTTAAAACCAAGCTAAGCATAACATAAAATGCACTGTGCCGCCATTAAGCCTAACAACTAATATCATTTTTGCAGGTTATATTGCTAATTCGTCTCTCAGTGGTTGGTTGATTCAAAGATAAAGACCGCGACATTTTAATTTGTAACATGTTTGTAAAGTTTCAAGTACCTTTCTTGTTCTTGGCAAACAGCCTTGAAATTTGAACTGAAATATTTCCCTCTCTGTTAAGTTTCCGTGAATGTCGATTAGCGTAGCTTTAAGTTTCATTATTTAGGACAAGCTGCATCGACTTCTCAAGGCCTGTTTCTCTCGTCTTAAGTAGTTTTCCTTAATTCTACGTAAGCCGTTATGAATAAGTTTGAAGGATGAGGGAGGATTAATCGAGATTTTATCTTAAAACTCCCTTTAATTTACCGTATTTTAAACTGCACCTCTACAAGAAGACAGCGGAAAGCCTATGTATTAAAAAAGTTAAAAACAATTAATCGAAGAAACGAAGCGTCCACCTACCTTAAAATAATATACAGTGGAGGCGATTTTGCGTTGGTAAAGAATGAAAGATATCCATACAAAACCGATTAAATTACACCCCAGTTAGTGCTATGCTAATTTGTTAAAAAAAGATACATCGAACTTTTCAGTTTCTTTGTTCTTTATTTTTATGATTTAAATTTTACGATTGCTTTTTTAAGGTTTTGAAATGCTCGAGCCAGTCATAATCATGATTGAAAATAAAGTATCCATTTTATAATTCTTGACATTAATGGTTATGAAATGGTTGTGAAAAGTAAGATCTTATTTCAGGGCTTTTAAAAATGTGTAAACATTCTGAACCCACTAACAACAACATCTCTAGTTTTGTCCTTCTTTTTAGTTGCACATCCCAACGAAGCATCGATTTTTTTTTCTCGTGATTTCGTTTTATACACAAACTCTCTAATCGAAGCGACTGGTGTCAGTGAGCAAATAGGCGTCTCTTGGGAAACGCACGCAAACTCATGTCAATTAACAAGCGACATATGCAATTTGTAGCACGTTTTAGCAAGCGATATACACCGGTTTAACTAAAGCTGTTAATATCACTGCCAAGTAGAACCCCAACAGTTGCCACGATTCGAGGTCTATAAAAATCGTGTCGCCCGCCTACTATTTCCAACTGAAAGTTATTTACTCAGTTGGGCGTCCTTTCGAAGAATTAAAACTTCTGTTTTACGCTTGTTAATTTTCTCATACTCTGGCAGGGCGAGCTTAATTCGTAAAGAAGTGGATTCTTTATTATGGCACATGGAAATCTGTCAGTGTAAACTAATTCTAGGTGTCAAAGTGTGTAGAACCTAAGAAAGAGATTAACAAACTCATGATCAATTCTTGGCCTGAAACCGCGGTTCATGCGTCACCCCTACAAAGTACCCGCACGTAAACAAAGTTTGTGGCCCATTAAATTGATATTTAAATGCGTGCAAACGAATTCCTTGATTATAAATCTCCATTTAAGCAATGCCAATTGTCGAAGATGTGATATTGATGAATTAACGAAGGCGAATTGTCAGCTTAAATCATAATAACGCGGAAAAATGGAACGCGAAACTTTGCAAAACCAGAAGTCGATTCGCTTTCATATTAGCGATATTCCATAGGAAAAGTTCTAATGCATCTTGCAATACACGTTTTTTTTGGAACAGGAAAAAACACACATTTTAGCTGAAAGCGATGCACTATCAATTGCGGTTTTAAACCTACAGGTGGATGTGTGAACAGTTTGACTCCATGAAATAATTATGTTTTTGTTTCTGAGTAGAAATCGTCATTTCCACTTTGAATCATTCCAAGAGGAATCGTAAGGTTTTTCCTTTGAAAGGTCCTGGTCAAGGTTATCTGTTTTGGCGAGTTTCCGTTCGAAAGATAGTAATTAATTTCAATTAAATTGAGGTACCTCGCTGGGATGAAAACTAAAAGATTGCCATTTTGTGTCATTGTTCAAACAATGTGATACAACAAATTTAGCTAATTTGATCTCGCCAGGTAGCGTTCTCTTATAGTAAAACTAATTTCTGATAATTTTGGCCGCATAATTAAGTGAATGTGCGAAAAGTATTCACTCGATCCGATGATTTCATGTTTTTCAAGGTTTTATGAGCCTTGAAACAAGTTGCTCTCTGCTAAATTCGAATAACCACTAATTGATCTTGATGTAAGACTTCGCGTTCCGTACTGAGAGAAAAACGAATTTCGATAAAAATTAAAAACGAACAAATGAAGTTTAGCCTGACGGAAATTTTCGATAAATGCAGTTAAGGCAACAAAGATTTTCTCTGTTTAAATTATCTCTTTATTTATAAGAACCAATGGCCTTTAATTTCTTAAGGCGTTCGATAATTTTTCTACAACAATTAAGGAAAACATATGTTCCCTGAAGTACTTTGTACAACCTCGCTTACTCGCTAAAAATACAAACTTGTATGACTACAGCATACAGATATTCTATCAGTTATGATTTTTTTCTTCGAATATTTACAACATGGTCCTAGCCTTTCTGTAATCGAAAGCCTTCCGTATCGTAATTTCTTTTCTCGATCGCCGCTTCACGTTTCATGAGTGCGGTTTTAGGCGACGCACTTCGTCAAGAAATTAATTAGCCGTATAGAGATTTACTCGTCCAATTTAGACACCTTTTTGTTTTACACAACTATTGTACAAAAAAGCCTTTACCTTATTCTATAATTCTCTACGTATTCAAATGTACACGATTTGTTGTCTTTCGCGCTAAAATGGTCGATACAACTTCCCTAACTTGAAGGTGACAGCGGGCTTTGTGTGTTTTCTGTCACTTGGTGTTGGGCAGCTTTCTTGTCCTTTTTCCACTTAACACGGCGATTCTGGAACCAGATCTTGACTTGTTTCTCCGAAAGATCCAGCAAAGCGGCGATTTGGATCCTGCGAAGTCGGGATAAGTATCTGTTTTGGCTGAATTCTTTCTCTAGCTCCAGTAACTGCATGCTTGTATATGCCGTACGAATGCGCTTTGACCTGGAATTTCCTCTGTTCAAGTTGTTGGGCTCGGCGCGGGATACTGTCGGATGAAAAAAGATGTGTTTAAGCGGTTTTATCTTCAAACACGATCGAGCATATTTACAGATAAAAAGAAATGAAATTTCATGATTCGAAGTCTGGAGTGCACCAAAACTTTGGCGAAACACCTGTCATCATGAGCAGATTAGATAATGTGGCTTCGCGGACTAAAAAGGTATCAAATTGAGAAGAAAAAAATTAAGGATAATTACCGTATGACACTAAGCGGAGTCGATCTTCCTCACTGGTTTGGTAATGTGGCTGTAAATGGCCGTGTTCGGCTTTTAGGAACTCTTTTGAGTAGAGGCTGGCTGCATCAGGGATTGTTGCCCCACGAACGTGTAAAAACGGATGAACTGCTGGGCTTGTGGGAATACAGAACTGACATAAACTCGATGCTTCTGACTGCGACGGCGTCCAGCAACACGAACAAGGAACGGCTGGTTCGAAGCTGTGTCTTGTTTCAGCGGCGATGGATGCGCTGGTAGTTTTCGGTTTGCTGTTCTGGATTAATGACTCGATGTAAAAGGAGGAACTCATGTTGATGCTCACACGATGACAGACTAGTAAGTTCTACCAGTAGCAGCTATAATGAGGCATATATAGTGTTAAGCGCACGTGGCCAATGTTGCCAAATTATGTTCACTATTGTGCGAATCATAAAGGAATATCATAAATAATGAACGAATTTTAAAGCTTTAGAAAAACAGTTTAAAGCACGCTTAATTACTGATACAGCCATTCAAACTCGGCCAATGATTACCTAGGTGGGGGCGTGGTATAGCTGCGCTTGTTTCTCGTCCTCTTATTTATTTTCCTTAGCAGAAGATTTACTTCACAAAACGCAGTCCTTTGATCGACAGGCCTGGTGGATCTCGACTAGGTGATCGTTCCAAGTAAACGTCCACCAGCAAATCTAATCAAGACGTGGCCGGCCCCATGATGTTCTTTTTAAACTAGCCTTTGCTCTGTATCACCTGCGAGGTCTTGATGACATTTCTATTTCCAATTGTTAACCATTCACTCGGCCTTTTTTGGTGTCAATGTAATTAACTTTTCATCTATGCTCTTGCAAGCACTATTGTGACAAAATTTAGTTTTCGCCAATTGACAATCGCATTTCCTGTATAATAGCAAACAGCCTTTTCTGCCGAGCGCGAGGATCCGGTTTTTGAATTAAGCCCCATATAGAAAGGCAAACAAGCTAAAAATTCATTTATTCTCGGTGGATATTTCATAGTTTTTTTCTTCCACCAAATGTTCAATTTAAACTTCTTGGCACTCCATTTTACCGCCAAACTTATCACCGTGTAAAACGTAGAGTCCCCATTCAATTTAATCAAGATTGTTTTCGAAATCCCTGCTAGCTTCATTTTGTAGATTTATTTGCTTAACAGTCACCAAATAAATTGAATTTTTTCAAATAAAGTCCCCAGACAAAATAATTGTTTAGTGGGCTTTAATTTTTTCTGCTTGAAGCGCCTGACTTGTTACGGTGTTTTCCATGGAGTGTCTTAATGTCTTGAGTACCTCGAAATATTCTCATTTTCATACGTTGATGTAAAGTCTTGGCGGCACCTTCTCCAGCAGTTGCAAATGTAGATTTAAATTGCAAACGTTCTAACTCGCAGAAAACAAATGCTGTTTAATAGAGGTGGCAATAATACTTTTGGCAAAATTAAAAAATCGAGCTGCACCTTGCGAGAACCAAATGAATATTAAAAACGAGCCATGAAAACCAGGGGGGCTGTCTTTGGCGTTAATCGAAGTAAATAACATTTGCAAATAAAACCGCGCGCGTGCTATAAATTACAACACGATTTTTTTTGTCTTGAGCTAGAACTTTCCAGTGTTTTTCGAAATCCTAAGCAAACTACCTGTAACACAAAAAAATAAAATGCCCCCAACGGCTTCCGTTTATATGGGCTTTAGTCCGAACTAATAGCCAAGATGCAATTTTAAAGCGCTGGGCGATTAGTACAAACAAGTGCGTAAAATTATGGTTAATAAAATGCGCTTAAAAGCTGCACGCTGTTAAACTATAATGAATCAAATCAACTGGTACTGGTTATTAACATTCACTAATCTTTCAACGAGATACATGGTGCATTACCAAGCACAATTAACTATTCTATATCGCTTCACGCGGCCAGTTTCTCAGTTGTACAACGGATTTCAAAAGTCCAAATATCAAATGATGAAGCTCGGCAAAATTTAATTTTGCCGCGTACACAAGTCATTAGATTTTGTGTTTACCCATTTAATTACTTTTAATCTCTCCGGAAGGTTTTTTTTCGTACTAACTACAGAGGAATAACGTCAAATCTTGCTTCACTCTTTAAACAGAAGTTTTACAGGAAATTAGCTTAGTTAGTGTAAACAATATTTAGATAGTGACTCCGGCTGCAAGAAACACAGAAATTGTCAATGGAATCAAAAAGTAAATACGACCGATAATAACCCGAGACTGGGGCAAATAAAAAACGTTATTTTTTGGTTGTGCAAACCTGATACCCCACACAAAACAAGTAGACGACTAAGTTGCATATGCAACTAAGCGATTAGAAAAGTAGTTATCGTAGTTACAAGTTATCAGTATTTGAAAGTGACTTAGTGGAAATATTAAGCGATGTAATAAGTTTTGGCGAGCGCCAGGCTCATTTTCCTTCTATTTGCGGTAGATCGTCCGACATTTTTTCCGTTTCCATGTGGACTAATCTCAACAGTACAAGGTAATTAAGTTCTTAAGTGTTCTCTACGCGTGCCGTGTTTAATCTTTTGCTCGCGCAAATCAAAACAAATCGAAGTCATGCATCCCTCCTATTTAAAATCTTCTGCTTTACCGAAACAATGTAATCAGACACAGCTCACCTTCGCAGAACAGCAGTGGTAAAACACGAGTAAACTATTTTTAAAAAGGTTTAATTCTTAATGCGCGCCAAACAGTTGGACCTATTTACACCCCGTGGCGATAACAAAATATTTGGAAATGCTCAACTCACCAGGAGATTACCGACTAACAAAAAGTTCTAAAAGGAAGATCAAAGATATCTTAGACTACCCTGATAGTGGTTTTAAGGCAATTTGAGGTTAAAAGCGAGCCAGTTAAACAGTGTTGCTGCTTAAAGTGTCTCCGAGTTACCCGAAAAAAAAAATGGCACCATAATCTCAAACTACCTGCCGACTTGTTCTAATTTTAATTGAAACATTCATGTAAACGCGCGAAAGCAAACCGTTAATTAAAATTTCTTATTGTACCATCCGCCTACAAGATCCTCGTTGAAAAAAGTTTAAGAAAGCAAAGCGCATTTTGCGAATATCACTTTGAAAGAATTTAGGCGTACATCTGTCAGTCTGTAGTTATCTGAAAACCATCACATAGAATGAATATCAGCTTTTTTTGATCCAGCTACAAAATATCGAATCTTGACAGATGTTTTTTTTGAAAGGAATTACTGCTGAAAGTATTCATATATGAAAAAAAGCTGTAGAATAACTCAATTATCTGCTGTAATTAACTAACACAGCTTGCCAAGACTTCTTCTCGATCTCGAAACTGATTTTCTTTTATTTTGGGCTTTTTCAGTCGCTAGAGGATCGGCTTATCGGTTTAGCACACTTTAATTTTTTTTGTCTGTTGTTTCCTGCAAACTGCTTGTGCCTGCCAAAAAGACAGGTATTATTGTATTTTTAATAAATGAAAGGAACGATTATTTAGTTGAAAGTTTATAAACGCCAATTCAATTAAATTCAGAGCCGAGAGTGGATTTTTATTGCTAACGGCTCGTGTGCAAGGCGCTCGGTCACCTTGCTCATTAAATAAAATTGTTTTTCTTGAATAGCACCAAAGAATTAACCGAAAATGAGCTTAATTCGGAATTTAAATCAAGTTTTTACGAAGCAGACTGGAAACACATTAATTCTAAGCACCTCAAGAAAATTCATAATGAAAGACAGTTTGCGCAAATGAAATATTTGGTGAAAAATTCATCATTTTGCCTACTTCAATTTCTGTTTTGATAGACATTTTAACCTGTGTCCTGTCGGAGAAAAAACAAATCGTGTAAACAACGGAAATTTGCCTCTCGGTAGTAGCTATCCAGTTTTAAGCAGGTGTAAAAAATAGACTATTATTTTTGAGAAAACCTGCTTCATCAATTCACGACTTGTACATAAGTTTCCGAGTACAATTCAAGGTGCTAAGTGATTTTTGGCCTACTTCGTAAACAAAGAAGGGTGTCCAAATTAGACTTTCAATAAACTACTTAATGCAATTTTATCAAGAATTTCACCATCCTGCTTGGGCAAAACAAGAAAGCGAAGCGATATTAATATTTTACTAAGTGCCGATGAGACTAAATTCAAAAAACATGCAGAATTAAAACTTTATCATCTTTCTTCAACGGTGGGTTAAAGAACTTGTGAGATTCCTTTCCGATCTTTCAAAACCTGCCTAGAGTCATTTGATCTCGTGTAAATGTTTGTCGCACACCGTTAACTTATGATGAAGCAACAATTTTAAGTACCTTTTATGACTAAGTTTAATTCAACGGTATAAGCCTTAAATATTAATGAAAAGAAGTTGAAAATAATTACGAAATATAGTTGATAAATAATCTTAGTCTCGAAACCTTCAGGACTGAGAATAAATCGAACAAACTAAATGTTTTTCCTAGGAAACTGAAAAATCCTATTATATAAAGGAGCTTAAGTGGCCGCTATGAAAACTGAAAAAATTGTGCGCCGCCGACTGAGATGAATTCGAACTACTAAACGACTAAAGCCAATCTCTTTTGAGTAGTAATTGATTTAGTTTCCCAAATGGCAGAAAAAATGATTGAAGATACTATGTTCAGTCTACGCAAATAGTTGTAACCTTCAGCATCTAACCAGGAATGGTTAATTTGCGTATCGAGTAACAGATAAATGCTCTAACGAAATATCGTAACCCAGCCCAATATTATGAATACTAGTCGTTTAGAGAGATTTCGATCGATAAAAACATGCTGATAAATTATGTGAGTCGAATTTAAAACACAATCAAGAGTTACGTCTTCAAAGCAACTTAGTGTAAATTAAAATGAATGGGTAATGTTACAGGTTAAAATTAAAATCTCTCAAAACAAAATTCACCCGTTAGAAGCAATTTAGATTGTCATTTGGAAATCTCCTCGTGCCATGGAAGTTTACCTTTCTTGGCCCAATTCGATGTCAAAAGCATCCCTGACTAAGGAAAACAGAAAGCGAAATATTTGAAGTAGAACTTCAGAGGAGGGAAAATGCTTTTGAAAATGCAGGGATTATGCTAACGCTATGGAGGAAGAACATTTAACTTTCAAGAAAAAAACAGATAAGCAATGACAAGATTAAAAGATCTTTTTGAAAGACACGAATTTATTAAAAGTAAGAAATAAGGGGAACGGAGCGACCAAAACGATGATACTTGCAACGAGCTCTTGGCAGAAAAGTTACTTTTTCAACGGTTTATAGGAAGCGGACGTGAAAGATAGATAGCTGATAAGCTGTGGCAGTTGTAACAGAACAAACGAAAGAAGACAAGAAAAAGACGGAAGGAAGGAAGGAAAGAGGGAGGACATATTAAAAAAACGCGAGTAAATAAATCATTTGATTCTTTACAGCCAAACGGGGGAGTGAAAAGAGTAATTGGTGGTAAAACCCCGACGATCTAATATTACTGCTGGTGGTAAACAACTGTTTGCTGAACGCGTGTGCATGTTTAAGTGCCTGCAACCATTGTCGTATTCGCAGCCGGTTAAAAGGTTTCTCTTTAAATTCGAACGTATTTTTCACTGATTTATTGTCAAATTATAAAACTTACAAATGAAGATAGCGCACGAGGCTTACCCTTATCCTAGACGTTGGGAGTTTTTGGGAGGCTTAATACGCTTCGCTAAAATACTTGCGCTTTCCTGACAATGAACTTGTGTAGCAGACTGTTGTTTCGAAAACCCTGCTTTCAAAACTAATCACCTCGGTAAGAAACGATTCTAATCTATTAAATAAAAACGAAATTCTGCTCATAACTTCTTGATGCCGATGTTCATGGGTAGTACAAAGCTGGGTGGTGGCTTTATGAAGTTTCAAAACGACGCGAAAGAAGTTAACCAAGTATGCAAAATATTCGGCACCATTCCAAGCCTTTTTGTGTTAGAAATCAAAACAAATCACACAGTTTTGCCTGCCGCCGCAGGGACACCTTGATTGAACCTGTCAAGTGGTGCTTTTTCCACGTGTGAGGTCTGCGAGTAATCACTGGATCAAAAGTCGAAAAACCAA
>OMLO01000916.1_pt1 | contig 21327 bp, 9 predicted proteins | sample 1674811 | NCBI WGS metagenome assembly OMLO01 (sample SAMN06265003, study PRJEB25207) | coral metagenome | isolation source: Coral host | place: Mexico:La Bocana,Puerto Morelos, Mexico | collected 2008-11-13 | reverse complement strand
ACTTGTCAAATGCAAGGCAGTTTAACTTAAATGTGGTTATAATCACCTGCCTCGAATATCGACGGAATAATTATTTCATGATTCATGATTCTTTTAACTATTTCTCGTGATTCATGATTCCCAAGTTTAAAACGCGAAAATTCATGATTCCTACTAATTTTACAGCCATGATTCATGATTCATGATTCCGCTTCCACCCCCGATTTATTTCGCGCTAAACAGCTCGCTTCGCTCGCAAATTTTTTTTTTCCGACCCCGTTGGAAGCCTATCTACATAGACGATTTTTCGTTTTACAAATTTCTTCCCAAGCCTTATGTTACGAAAAATTGTCAAAATCAAGTTCTAGAACAGTCTAGACCAGAAGTCATTTTCAGCCCTGAGCTATTTCTATAAGAGGTTCTGTTCATGTAATTGTTCAGGCTTAAGACTTTGTTAATCTACTTAGCTTAGCTCTTTACAGAAGTTACTAGAACTTTGAACTCCATATACATACGAGCAAGGGGTTCGTCTATAAAAGAAAAAGGGATTTAAATGTGAAGAAGCTCAATACTGTAAATTTCGAAAAGTCAACTTATGGAAATAAACTAGTTTTTTGATGTTACCGGCGATCCTTACTTCTGTCTGGAAACAACACTGCTCGAAGAGGTATTTTTTACCCTTGAAATGTTAAAGAATATTATGCCATGTACTGTGTCACATCCCTTTGTTTGCTCAATCGCTCAGGCAAAAGATTATGTATTGTCTCATTCAGTAAGTGGCCAAGACTCATTGAATTTTTCCACTCTTAAACTCTTCCATCCTCGGAAATGATTACACTACTGAATGCTTTCGCTAAATTAAAACAGTCTAAAGGAAAGGAAATGAGAGAAAACTTATCTCAGATTAGAAACATTTCTAGCGTATGGCGGTTTAGACCAGCTCTTGCGTACATGTTAACTAAAACCGAAATGTACTCTGGGGAATTATAGCTGTGGAGATCTGACAGCTTGGAAAACACTAATACCGCTCCGTCGGCAATGTGTGGGGTAACCCTGAACTTTGTCAAAGAAACTTCAAAGCAAGTGAACGCTACATTTAAACACAAAACATGTTCAAACTTTTGTGTGAAATAGAATTCAAATGGTTAATTAACTGTCATATGAATAATATATTCGAAAAGCTATTTCTGAGTTTTTATCTTTTTTTTATCAGCGCTTTAATCAAAAACTTTTCTTATTTATTGCAGACGGTCCTGTCAGTTACCACAAATGTGACACAACCTGTATATAAAGATTTCCAAGGAAAACGTGTATGAAAATTGGTTGCAAAACAAATTATCTGTGGAAAGCATCGAATATTAATTTATGCGGAGGTGGACATTAACTTCAGTATATTCCGGGAATGACAAAACCTGCCCGCTGAAATGTCATTGTGTTTACTCTCATTGTTAATAAGCACATTAGGATGGAGCATAAACTGCCGTTCCTGTCCTTCTTGCAGCAGATGGTTATCAAATACTAGTTATTAAAAAGTTTCCGTCAGCTCCAGAATAGAACAAGCAAGTCGCTTCTAAAGTTTGGACCATGATTCTACGTATTGGGTTCACGTCTCTGGCTTTTTTCTACTTATCTTTGGTGAATTCTACGGTTCGTAACGGTGAGTACTGACACACATTAATTACAATTCTCTTAGCTGAAAAAATTGAGTTCTAAAAATCGAAAATATAATTTCTAGTAAATTGTTTCTTAAAATTTAAATCCATATCTGATTTTCTTTCTTTATAATATAACAAACATCGCTTTGGTCCCTTAGTCGATTGTATCAGTGCAGAAAATTCAAGTCATACGTCAATTTTTTTTAAGGAGTTTTCCAGTGGCTAAGTTATTGTTATGAAGTCTTTTAATTCTTGAAATTTAAATCCATATTTTCTTTTTTTTTATTTTATAACAAACATCGCTTTTGTCCCTTAGTCGGTTGCATCAGTGCAGAAAATTCGTCATACGTCAAGTTTCCAAAGGAGTTTTCCAGTGGTTAAGTTGTTGTTATGAAGTCTTTTAATTTTACTTTTAAATTTTGGAGCCATATGGCGCCACTGTGTTTGCTTGCTGAACAAATTTGCGCAATCGTTAACTCGCGCAAATACATCTCAACATTAGATGAGGATTACTTCATTTATGATATCATAATTCAGTAAATCCAAATATTCGTCTCTTTGCGACTTTCTCAGTTGCCATGCAAGAGGCTGCTCATATCCTTCTTTTAATCATTGCATGCGAGAAAATTTCATAGTGCAGGAAGAGAGCATGAGTAAATGATCTTCGTATCGCGCAACATATGGTCAAGAATATAGCAATTATAACTCGCGTTTTTCTGCATAACTAGTCAGGCTTCATGTGCGAGAAAATGAATTTTGCCGCAGGCTTCACAAACTATTTAATTTTCAAATAAGAACAAAAATCATTTTATCTGGATCTACATCACACAGCGGGCGCCGAATAAGAGAGGTAGAGCAACTAGATTTGCTCACTAAGACACATTGCCTATTAATTCAGATATTAAAAATGACCAGTAAATATAATTTATCTTGCAAAGCTTTAAATTTAAAAAGACCGCCACACATTTAAGATGTACTAACCTAATAGGGAAAAAAGTATGGAATTTTGTAATGAAAAGTTGCGGTATCTTCATAGGAAAACGAAAAACTTAACAAAAACTTTGACGAAGTTGGAAAACTTATTTTCCAACTGTTATTTCTTCAATAAGTTTTGTTCACAAAAAGGACCACATAAAGAGGGAAATAACAAGCATTAAAATATTCACACTACATGCTCAGTGTTACCGGATGTTATAAATGTTAGCAAATGGGCTATTATGCAAGTCATTTGACTTTAGTTCTAGGATATGTCAGTGCTGTGACGTACATGATCTGTCAGCTCTCGACCAAAGTCAATAATTAATAAGTAACATATTCATAAAGAAGAAAAACAGTAGCTAGCTTCCAAACGAAAATGTAGTAAATAAAATGGCATCTAGCAGGCATAAGACTGAAAATTGTAATTGAAAATATTCAATAATCGTTTTTTAAGATCTAATAGTGTAACCACGGGTGCTCATCACGCAGCCCCATCAATCTTTCTTCATTACATAAGACTGCATGTATAATAACTGTCAGGAAGGAAAATTAAATCTATATTTAAAATGCACATGGGCATACTAAAAACGTTCGACGCTGAAAAATCATATCTAAACTCAAGAGACTACCTACAAAACCAAGGAACAGGGATACGGCAAGAAAAGCGTGTTGCCAGGTCAATTTTCAACATGTTTATCAAACAATGAACCTGGATACCCTTAGAAACATCGCAGCCTTAATTCAATGGTTTTTTTTTTCCTCTCTGGGTTTTTGCCTTGAAAATCTGATAGTACATTGGAGAAGCTCGAGAGAGCCATCCAACCACGTTTTAGTGCTCGCGCTACATGAAGCCAAGTGTACCATGCCAACTGCCAATTTCATTTAGTAGTCGCTCGGGTGAAGTGATGTTTAATACTAGAAAAGGTCAAGCGATCCTTTATTCGTGCGGTAATATCATTTTCGAATGCAAGTGTTACGATCTGTGGCTATACTGCTGATTATAACGGTCACAACACAGAAAATGTGGCGACACAACTGACAGCTATCATATGTAAATAAGGAACGGAAAGATCTAGATATTGCTATTAATGTAAGTTAGTAGCAATGCAGCTCTAATCTACTGGAAATCCGCCAATCTGATTGGCTCTCTCGTCATTTTCTCTTCACTGAAAGACAACGATCGCGTGCGCTGCTCTTGTAAGAATAAAATTACAAAGACTCAAAATCGTAACTTTCGTGTTCTTTTTCTTTAGAGTGTCTGCTTAATCGATTAGACTCGGCTATGCCTCGTTGACTATTCGCTAAGAGAAGCCCTTGGTTCGTAGTCTAATTGTTAAATATCATAATCGCGTTGTCATAAAGCGGTTTGGTAAGGAATAGAGCATAGAGATCGGACAGTGAAGAAAACAGAAAAAGGGAAAGGAGACATCGTTAAAGCTAACTGAACATGATAGATAGAGTATCATGTTTTTCGTCCACGCGAAATCGAAAAGCCGGCGCCGTTCAATTCGACCAGTTGAAAGAGCGTTTTCGAAAAGCTTCGTTTTCGTGACGGGTAAGTGAAGACTGTAGTCCTACCCGTAGAAATACCGCTGCGTTGTCGATTTCCTTTGGCGTAGGGTAGAGGCTACCTTAATACTAAAAATACATTCTTGTAATCAGTGGACCTATTTTTTTTTTACAAAAACCAGATAAATTAGGCTTACATTTATCATAGTTAAAAAGTATCACAGGTGTTTTTTTTTCTTTAATTCTGTGTAGCGTACAGTCAATTAGTCAACTTGAAGTAAGTTGCTGTAAAATCTTCAAGGATTCATTTTCTGTTAGGCACACGCATTCATTCACGATCAACTATCTATAGGCGTGTGGAGTATAGCATGGCATGAAAGTATAAAAGACTGCAGTCGGGAAACTCTGAAGCCGATAACTGTGAATAAATTATATTTATATGGAAATTAAATTCCTTCTAGTCATAACAAACCGGCACATTGCATCAAAATTCAGGAATAAAAAAAGATCGTTTCTTCACTTCAATGCCAGTTTGAAGGGTTAATACCAGTTGTACTGAGGTTTTGAGAGGTTTAAGGTGAATTTTCGGGCGAGTTCCTTTCCCCCCAACCGGGGTCATACAAACAGAATAGAATTCAAATGTTACATAACTGCAACAGTCGCCTGTACATTGAGTGTAATATCGCAGAGTGCAGGAGGTGAGTAATTGTGTTTTAAGTAAGTACGATTTTAAGGCTAAAACATCGGAAATTAGCGACACTTTCTAGCCCAAGGCAATCGGCCGTAAGGTTTTTCATAACGTTGACTAATCAATGAAGGAAACGCAGGAGTGAAAACAACTAAAAGGGACAGTTTGGCAGTTTATAAACAAATCCAAAACAGAAAGCTTTTTCACTAAAACGAAGGACGTTAAAAAGAGGCCGCCTCAACCCAAACCAAAAACAAAAACGATAGGACAGCCATGCATGTGCAGATAGATTGTTTTTCTTTTTTTCAATCCGTTTTCTCTCATTTAAGGTACCGCTCTTCATGCATCGGATATAGAAACAAATTCTAAGAGATTTTAAGAGGAGTAATTGAGCTAGGCCATTCCATCCACCCATCCGTCTTTCCATCCATCCATCTCACCATCCTTCGAAATCAGCAAAACTAGTTAGCTGTTAATAGTAAATAAGTAACTTATACAACAATATTAAAATCTGGTTAACATAATCAGTACAGAAAATGCTACTTGATCTTAACGGTAATGATCTTAAGGGTATAGCCTCTTGGCTTTCTGCAAACAGGCTTATCCTAACGTGTTACTGAAAAACTGAAATAATGATTTTATGGTTATAGGGTCAAGACAAAGAGTGGCGAGCCTAGAATAGGATATTGCGCTTTCTTTGTTAGACACCGAATTGGAGAAAGTACACTCTGTTAAATGCTTAAACTTGGGATAACCAGACGTTAAGTATGAGACAGAAGGTTTCAAAGCTTTAACTCGAACGGGCTTGTACTTTTGTAAGAGAGTGCATTTGAATTGCCAAGCTTTCTTTTACGTTGCGTTACATTAAAATTTATTTATTTATCATCTTTCAACAGTTTTTGCTAAACTGAACAGTCATTGCATTCCATTTTTATCAACTTTAACGAGCTCTAGAGTAACCACCCTTCGCTAATGGCAACACTCACTAACAGACGTTTATGTTACTTTTAATACAGCCTCCATAACTTCAAGGGAAACTATCATTACGGCTTTATAAGAAGCACTATAAACGTGGATTAAATATTTCTCCGAATAGGGCCGGTATGAAAAACCAGACAGATCTTAGAAGTGACGAGGGTGTTAATGTATAATTGTTTATTCCATCTCAGTTTTTTGATTTCATTTACTGAAGGGTTACTGTTATTATTTTTGATGGCCTAACAGTGAAGCAAACGTTCTGAACCTTTCAGTGAAATATCAGAAAAAAGGTCGAAAATTTACACGTCAAAGACAATTCATAGTCCGTACGGCACAGTCTCACATTACTCAACATTTTTAGGTATCTAAAACTGTGACGTCAAAACCGTGATGTCAAAACAAGAACGTAGGTCCCATATTTTTCGAACCCCAAAAATATGAAAGGAATAAAGTTAATGAAATATATCAGGAATTAGACACTCTCGCGATGCTCCAATTCTGGTGCGAAATAATTAAAAAAAGGTTCGAGTCCAAACATAGGTACATAACGTTTTTGTGTTTACGGCACAGCCTGACTAGGCCCCGGTCCCAAGCTTCTGCCTTCTGACCCAACCGGAAGTGAAATTTCCAATTCAGGTTTTCAAAGCTGGCTCAACGCGGGAAGAATTGTTTTTTTCACTGCGATATCCATTTTATTCGATTTTCATATCATATCATATCTGTTGAGTTAGAGCTCATAAAGATTCTTGACGCTATATGTCGACTGAACACTGATTTCATGCAAATTTGAACAAACGTCCGGTAACCGGTTTTGTTTTCTTAGCTGGAACTATAAAGCTAAATGACCAGTCAATGTCTTTGGACAATGGACACAATGATAATTCACCCATAAGCGTCCTCAAAACAGCTTCCTTAACAAAGCACACAGTTAAAGGATTAAGAGCAACATATTAAAGCTGTCGCCTAAACAAGTTCGAAATTAAAATACGGTTAATTACAAAAAGCATTGGGGAATTGCTTCTATTTATGTATGTCAATGAGAGTAGCGTGAATTTTGATGCAACTTCATGAAAAAGGATGGGTTTTATTTCAGAGTTGTCTGACTCGAAACATTCAAACCCAAGCTAAAATTTGGCAGTTTTCTCTTTCTGTTTTGTCTACCATGTCAACTCATCAGAATTAAGGTGTTTTGTGAATGCGCTCCAGTTGCCATTTTAATGCCCACTCTAGTTAAACCGGCGTCAATTATGTTGATTTCCAAAAGTTATCTTCCTGTGTTGACGTCGTAATATGTGAAATTAACTTTCTCACTTTGAAAGTGAATGGTATTTTTCTCGTGAAAATGAAATGTTTTTTCAAGCTTGCGTATATGTCAACTATCAAAACAATCTATTGTTGTTCAATTTCCATACGAATTTCTTTCATAAGCTCAACTTAATTTTCTCCTTTTGAAGATTGGTACTTTGGTTTTAATCTATAGCGCCTCAATTTTTGCACTATTTGCATCTGAAAGTCTTATATAAAGCATAAAATTTTAATATTATCCTTTTATCACGAAAATTGCTCTTGTGGTGATGTTTTCCGAGATCTATCAATTAATCTTTTGTGGAAACTGCCCGTCACGAGTGGGATTAATTTAGGAACCTTTGTCACCTCGCTTTTGTTTTTCTTTGCTCATATTAAACACCTATGGGACTCGGTCGCTCTGAAATTTTATCCATTTTATCAAAAGAAAATGAAACTTTTCATTGTACACGAATGACAGCCGCAAGAGTTTTATTAACAGATGAAAAATAAGACTAAACTACACTTTTAACAAAGGAAATCACCGATGTCCTGAACGAAATCTGTGAACGTTTTCACGAGTCGGATTGCAGGAGCAAAAAGGAAAGTTTAAAACCATTTTACGACTTTTTGATGGGTTTCTGCATTCGATTTTCAGCGTTTCTTCTCTTATGGGTAAGAGCTGTACATACAGGTAAGCATACAGGTATACCGTTTCAGTAATCGGCAATGTTTTGTAGCTGTGAATTTACGAAGTTCATGAGGTTTCGCGATGTCAGATAATTCTGATAGCATCGTCGATTAAGAAGTTTAAGCTGTTCGCTTTCTCTCGCTCGAAAAGGTAACAGAACTGCAAGCAGTTCGACATTATCTTTCAGTTATTCAAGAGGAATACATACAGCACGTATTTGATACGACTGACGTCTAAAAATAAACTGTACATTCAAAAATAACTGGCGTACGTGCGCTTTTTTACTAAAGAACGAACATTCATCTAAAACTGAGCAAGCCCACTTTAAAATTCACAGGAAGTTTTAAGTACTGTCGCATGGGCCTCACTGCTTTACGTGAAAACATCATTAATAAAAGTTTGGTTTTATTTCAGAGTTGTCTGGTAAGAGTTTATTCTTAACTGGAAATGTCTATCCTTTGCCGTTTTGCTTTGTGCAAGTTAAGAAGATCATTAACCGAATGTAAACCTGTCCTTTAGTTTCGTTTGTTTTTAATTTTGCCTATTTTTGACCGTGTAAACCAATATTCTCAAACAGCCTACAGCCTGAACAACATCAGTTGCTCGCACGAAATAACATAATTTTTTTTTTACCATAACATATCTTAAGTATCTCTGTGATTTAAAGTAGTACTCACTTTTTCTCTCTCTATCTCTGAGATAAAGATGCTACTTTGCTAAGATCACGTAACAGAATGGGACTATAATGTTTTATCGCGGTTTTCGAAGCAGCTGTTTTATCTTTTATTATTCATCTAATGCATTCAAAGCCCTACGTGTTGAAGTCACTTCGGGTGAACCGCTAGCGCGACTTTGTAGCATCAGTAAGCTGTAACTTATTTCTATAGGTACGGGGTGTTTTATATAAAGCATCTGCTGAAGACAAATGTTAGTTGCTCGTTCAAATATTATGGCCTTTTTAGACTCATCTGTCACTGCGAAGAGGTAGTTTCATTGTGCAAATTTCCAGTTTCAATGTATTAAGGTGGAAAAAAATATTCGACATTTGTTTACAACCTGGTGAATTTAGACCGCAAAAACAAACTTATTTAGTTAGCCATTATCTCTTGTTTTATGTTAAAATCTTTTTTAAATCCCATTGAACTTCAATTTTGCCGCTTAAGACTTGTTCTATATCGATGTATTGATGAACTTTCGTATTCAGATATATTCAAAGTAAACCAACAATAATGATTGTCACGGGGATTTAACGTCGGTAGTCAAGTTATCTAATATGGTTACGCAGTTTTTTCTTTTTTATTTCAGTTCCAAAACATTCTAGACTGAATTATTTTTCCATTTCGAAATTGCGCGGCTTGAATGCGAGCTTCTCAGTTTTTAGCCGAATCATAAGTTTTCTTGTTTATTTCATTGCTTTCTGCTTATATTATCTTTTAAAAGTAATTTTATTCTAAGCATATATAATTTGAACTTTTCTCTCCGTATTTAACAGACTATAAAGATGTTGTCTATACAATATGCCGCATCGTGTGCGGGAAAGCGTATAAAAAGTGTTTAAATCTTAGACTATTTCCAACTGCTTCTTTAACCTCTTGTGGCGTGTGGAAATGAAAAAAAAATTGGAATATGATGGAATGCTGTATTTCAAGCTCACTACTACACATGGATAAATAATATTACGTTGAAATTTCTTCGGTAGCAACACTGAGCCTCTGAAAGTATAGGATGCTATTTGTCAACCGCCAATTATATCAACGAAGAAGTCTGTATATCTGGTCATAAATTATTTTCATAGACAGAAGATACTAAACAAAGAACATGATTGTTTATATACTGAAAATTAAATTTCGGGCAAAGCTCCATTAACGGCCTAATTACATCCGGCCAGTCAAATATCCTATTCAAGCGCGCGTAAGATTGTCTACTGGTGTGTCCAATTTGACAAGTATTACACCGCGCACGGCATAATTATGATGAGTAATCATATGGCTTTTGGTGCAATTAACGATGCACACAGCGAGCAATATTTCAAAATTTCATTGACGATTGGACGAGCACGCAGGGTAGAGCGTACAATAGAACCTGCACAAAAGAAAGCTCGGCAAAGATTCTGTTTTGGAAGTTTCGTGTCCTTCGAGTGTCTCAAAAGCTCTTGAATGAAAACTGATTGAGACAATTTTTTTTCTGGCAATCAACTTCGTATATCAAGAACTGAACACTGACCATATGGTTGCAGTGAAAAAGTACAACAACGGAATAACATTGAATGGAATCCAGTTAGTTTTTGTCCTTTGCACTTAATTAGCTACCAAATTTTGCTATCAATATATGAATCTGAAGCTGATATTCCAGAATATTCTCGTCGTGGCTTCATTTGAAACCCTGCAAGTTCTCTATTTACCTCCCCTAAGTGTTGATTCTTGGGTTTTATATGACGTGTCATATTCAAAAATTACAAATTACCCTTCCTTTTGAGCTCTTAGTTTCATCAATGAAAGACCCTACAAGAAAATGGCGTTTTACAATGGTTTAATTCGACATGGTTCTTCATTTTGTAACAGAGCACGTTTGAATTTCCAAGCTTTTCGGTTGTGTGAAATGGCGGCCGAAAAGGCTCTCGTGCAGGTCAATAAGTGAGCGGTTTCGCTTCAGTTTTTACTAAATTGACTGATCTTGCACTAAAAGAAGTATATATTTAAACGTGTCAGAGCTCTGGGAAAATATTTCGTTTTAATAGTTAAACTACATGAGAGATGTTTCCGTTACTTTATTGCGGCAATGTTTGTGTCCCTCCAAGGGGCACCATAATATAAATTTGTGTGAAAGTTGTCTTTGAATAACACACGAATGAAGAGCAACAGATACCTAGTTCTTGGCGAGGCTTTTTATATATCAATCATCGTTCACATCCTAGATTCTTTATAGTTTTGACCGGTGAAAACCGGCAAGAGTCGAAATTTTCCTGGTTTCTTATTCGGACAGGTTAGGTTAACTCAGTTTCGGTACTATCATTACAGAAGTAACTTCAGGAATGCGACAAATTTTCTTCGCTATTTAGTTTGCAGTGGCCATTTTGAAAACGATTGCTAGGAAAAAAGTGAAACTGCCATTGCAACCTTGAAATTGTTCTAAATTTTATATTTGATAGACGCAGTTTCAAATTCAGTTTCTGCACCGATTTAATGTAAATGATTAGTCCAGTTACAACGTTTTGGAAATAGATGTTCCTGTCATTTCAGTTACTGTTCAGAAAGAGTTTCGAAAACTTTTATGGCTTTCAAATTAGAGTCGTGTTGTAGTCCTGCTAAATTTTGGCAGGCGTTTAACTTGTTTTATTTTCGTTTTATTTTTCAAGTAGGGCAGCCCTCAGTTGGGAACAATATCAAGTTCAGGCTTTTGATTTCTTGAAATTTACAGAATATTAATAAGATTAGTTATGAAGTTCTCGAATTGACCGCAGTAATAACCAGTAACTTTATTATTGTGTTGAGACTACCAGCAGAACAGAAGTGGCTCACCAAATTAAAACTAGTCGGACGTTTTGAGCTCCGAAAAGAGTTAACCGTTGGGGTTAACCGTTGGTCGTAAAACGCCAGCTAAAACTTTAGCCGTTAGGCGTAAAAATTGGAAAACTTTAACCGTTAGCTGTAACAAAATTAAACAGATTTGTAGATTCACGGTAGTAAAAGTGTCAAAGATTACACGTTAATATTTTTTTATGAATTGTTTTGTGGTTTGGTAGTAAAGGAAACGTGACTATATTCGTCTACATTTTGCCAATATTGCATTTTAACATCTTTAGATCTTGAAAATGTTTTACAGCAATCAAAATAAATGATGTTACCACCCTCGGAGAGGCTATAAATATGAACTATAACAATAGAGCAGGTCTGATAACTACATAGAAGGGGACAACGACATCATAGAGCATTGCAACTGTAGACAGCTGTTTCGACCGTGGCCGGTGTAGCAATAAATAATAGGACGACCGGCCTGTGAACCGATCGTCTACCAAATGCATATGGTAATTGACCTCAGATGAAACTCAAATAATATGAACTAGGGTTTCGTTACTGAGTGTTTTACGTTTTTTAATTGATCAGATATACGCAGCTCCATAACACATCGCTGGACCTTCGACGAGTCGTTCCCGTACAAGGATCACGTGACCGGGCAGGAAACAAAGCTTATTCCCAATATCTCGCAGCCGTTAAAGAACATAGACTATCTCCATCTACCTAATCGATCTGCCTTGATATTAGGATCCTTCACGGATAGTTGCCTTACGAATATGCCAGTTTGTAATTCTGGATATTCTTTGGCATTCTGGATAAAAATAACGTCAGAGACGACTCTACCTCAAATTTTCCTCGGCACTTCAAGAAATAATTTCAACGATTTACAAGGTATGTTTGTGTACCAAACGGAAAAGATCCAAACTGAGAGGAAGGTTATTGTGGAGTTCCTCTTCAACGGAAGCAGCTGGAAGGTGCAAATGAGAATTCAACAGGAGATTTGGGATTTTATTGTGGCAACTTGGAATAGTACAAATGGGCGTTTGGCTGCTTACTTGAATGGAGAGTTGGTTAACTCGTCCGTCGCTGGAAACATAAGCGATGTTTCGAAACATGTCAAGCTCAGAGGAAACTTCCCAGAGCAGGTCCTACGGGCGTCATTGTACTTAGAGAGCGGAGCGTATTACGATCAAGTTACGACAAGAAACAGAACACTGAATGACTATGAAGTGAAGAGAGCATTTGAATTGCACATGGGTAAGTTATGTGGTTGTTGGCCCGTTGCATTTGCTACGGAGGTCTAGATCCTCGAACGCTTTAGCTTTGTCACGTTAGTACTGAATAAGAATAGCCCTGTCCTTAACCAATTAAACCTCAGAAGAATCTCTAATTCTGTGTGGAGGATTAAACAGTCTTATTTCTTACAAAAAAAGATAAAACTTTGCATAATCATGTCGATGATCTTGAAATATTTTCTTTTTTTTCAGATGGCCTTTCAAAAATAAATTGCACTGCCACAAATACGACGTTGAACATAACGTGGCAAGCTATAAACAGAAATGTATTTAGGAATGGAATTCAGGGATACAGATTAACAGTCTGGAGTATTACAAATAAGACTGAGATTCTAAGGAAGGATCTCAACCATTCATCTAATCACTATTTCCTTAAGAATCTCGGTAAGACCATCTGTTTGTTATGACTTTGTTGATCGAAACTGTTTGCTCAGGTCCAAAATTGCTCCCTGGAAGGTCCCCTCTGATCTCGATGCGACTCATGTATTGACAATAGATGAATCGAAGTTAAGTAGAACCAACTAAGGAATGTTGACATTAAATTGCGGCCAATACAAGCCATTAAGTCTAAACTGACCAATCAGTTTCAAGGGACCAGATTTTTTTAACGTATTGCCAGGCTCGCACTACAAGCTTTGACTAATCTTTCTCAGGGAAGACTTGTTCTTAGATGATAAATGTATAACTAACATTTGTTGAAACGTTGCTAAATCTACTATACTTTTTACTTATGTGATTAGTACCCTACTCCTCATACAAGGTTCGTCTTTGGGACAGCAACGTCAGAAAACGTCTTGGAGGACTCATTTGTGGAGGTGAGGATACTGTAAAATTCATGATTAATCGACGTTCTTGTGTTGTTACGCATAACAATCCCGGGTGCGTAGCACATGAGAAATATACTATCGACAAGAACTTCCCTTTATGCAAAAGAAAATTATTTTCTAAAGTCATTCAACTAGCAAACAATTTTTATCAATTATGATCCAGATTACCGATTTTCTTTATCAGTATGATAAATAGTGGACGAATAGAGTGAACTGGAGAGAGACATATCCACATTAAAGAAACAGAAAACATTTTCGTACTCTAGTAAATACGAACGATAGTTTGAGAAAACGAGGAATGTGAAACCCAGCCGCAGGCAAGTGATTCTTACGAGTATTTTTAACTTGATAGAAACACGTATAAAATGTTCTCTATATCTGTTAGACGACACTGAGAAAAAAAAAAGCGTACAGTAATAAGACTTGATTATTTCGACTATCAAACTGTAATGTTTCGTTTACTCACACCATCACTACCTCTACAACGTGTGCTGACTCTATTTCTATAAAGTTATAGATCCTTAAGGAAGTGATCTAAATGAACTAAGTATTATCTGTTACGTTCTCTAGCCCTTATCCTATGCCATCATGATGAACAGTCGAAATCACCAAGCTACAATATTGCAGAGATCTAACTTCTTTCTGTTCTAGATCTGGTTCTAGTGCCCTCAAAAGTTCGCAACTTGACCATAACAGCACACAACTCGACCTCCCTTTTGGTTAGGTGGTCTCCACCAGCTCAGAGAAATGGAATACTCCAAGGTTACAACATCATTGTAAGAAAAGATTACAAGAAATTTTTACATTCACAGACATCGATAACAGTAATTCAGCGATCGATATACTTTTTGTTGATTTTTTAATAGGCCATTCGCGGGTGTCTCATTTTGCTTGCGTCAAAACATGTCTTTGTGTGAAACCATTCATATGAAAAAAGACGTTCCGCCTACAGGTTCATTTCCATGCAAACCAACTCATTTTAATTTGAAAGGTTTTACTCGAGGTCTCGTTTTGAAACCGAGGAACAGGCTCGGAAACGGTTTATTGTGTATTGTGGGTGAGGGGAGTGGGGGCACCTTCGGACTTGGGTGAGGGGGAATGCGGGCAACCTCGGACTTGGGCGAGGGGGAGTGCGGGCACCTTCGGACTTGGGTGAGGGGAGTGCGGGAACCTTCGGACTTGGGTAAGGGGAGTGCGGGCACCTTCGGACTTGGGTGAGAGGGAATGCGGGCACCTTCGGACGTGGGTGAGGGCAATGCGGGCACCTTCGGACTTGGGTAAGGGGGAGTGCGGGCACCTTCGGACTTGGGTGAGGGAAGTGCGGGCACCTTCGGACTTGGGTGGGGGGAGTACCTTCTTGTCCGAAAACAAATTACAGAGTTCCCGAATGCGTTGTCGTCGAAATAAGGATACAACACAAACGCAATCAAATTGCAGTAAAAACAAAAATTTTCTAAAATAACTCTCACACTCAATGTAAGCTAAGTAAAATCAGAGAAATTATATCGTCCTTACACTAAAACGTCATGAAAAAATTAACTATAAATGAAGTTTACTGAGCCCTTCCAAACCACAGAAACAAGTCTTGGTCCTTGTTCGCGTTGATTCTTTTATCATTGTGTTATTGATGGTAACTTGGGAATGGAAATAATATCCACATCGTCGCTTTCCACGATACACATTTAACCGATTTGTGGCTTTTCCAAAAGAGAATAGCTATTTCTAAACTCCTCATATCATTTCGCTTTCGGCAAGGTAATCGTCTGAGAAATTAAAATCCTTTTGTAATGTCTTCTCAAAAATGGTGTTACCCGAATCAAGAGCGTTCTGCCCGAAAAACCACTGAGGGAGGGCAGCCCCCCTGTGACCACTCGCCGGTACGCCTTTAGATAAGTATAGACAGAGGAAGTCCATTGTGACCTGAACTTTTTTTTTGTATTGAAGCTGTCTATGATGGGAAAAACGAGATACACCAGCGTCACAGTCAAAGGTGCTGAGACTGAATACCTTGCAACTCCTCTAATGGCTGACACTGAATTTGCAATAACAGTGATAGGTTTTACAACAACAGGAAGTGGCCCACCGTCGTGCAGGATTGCTAAAACCAATAAAGTGCCAAATGTCACAGGTATGTTCAGTCCCACTCTAGATATAATAATTCTAAATACAGCGGTGCTTTTCACATAAGCTATACGAGTACAGAACTTCTTGCTCCATTAAAAGGTAGTACAGCCACTGTAACAAATCCCCTTATTTAGTTTACAAACTTCCTAGCCAAGCAAGGGTCAAATTAAAGAGGCTAATGAACGCACTAATTAACAGTAAAACGTTAAGTTTTCCGTCTCCCAGACTATAATTTATTAGTTTTGTGTTTTCGACTGATAGAAGCGCCGAAAAACATTACTGCCTCTGCTGTGAGTTGGCACACACTTGAGGTCACCTGGACACCGCTTGATCAAAAAGAGGAAGTGACGTCATACGATGTAGAGTACCGTTCATTCACCAGTTGCAACACTACGCAAGTTCAGGGTAACTCTGTGGTGCTGAAAGGACTTACTCAATACACGTCTTATAATGTTACAGTGCGAGGGCGTAACACACAGAAGGCAGGTCCCTGGAATTCCAGAGTTGCCATAACATTAGGTCAGTAGATACCTCATAAAGATTATGTAAAAATCATGAACCTGGTCCAATTTTGAGACTTTTGTTCTCACTTCTAGTTATAAGCATTTGCAATTTATCTTCCGAGCGTGGTGCTGTAGTATATCAAGAAAATATGAATTGCAATCAACGTTTACTTTGACCAGATTTGGACGAGTGCAGCAGTCAACATCAATGTAATGAGTTTGCTTCATGCATAAATACAGCAGGATCGTACGAATGCAGGTGCAAATCAGGACTTTCTGGTGATGGATACTGGTGTCAAGGTTAGATAAATTTCTAACAGCAACTTTTACGTGATCAGTTTTTCGATAAACTAAAGATGCACATGTATTTCGGCATTAGGCCCCTGTTGAAACAAAATCTTTCTTATACTTTTTCTATCTTTAACTCATACTGTAGCTGCTCCAACTGGAAGCACTGATGACGACTTCTGTGACGAGGAGCTTTTCAGAAACATCACCTGGATGCGAACACCCAAAGGAAAAACCATAAAAAGGCTTTGTCCATATGGCTTCTCGGGTGAGAAATGGCGCGCGTAAGCATACTAAACATAATCAGTTGTATGTTCTAAACATTCGCCGCCTAAAGTAATGTACAGTTTCATTTGATGAAGTTACATAATTAATACGGTCTTGGCCAGAGATTAGTGTAACTATTGCGCATAATAGAGCTAATGTTTTTTTGTAAATAGAATTTAATTTCACGTATTCTTTTCCTCTAGTCTATTTAATTTCAACGTAGATTAACCAATCATGCATCAGAAATCGATATCGTGGATTAAGTAAATAATTAGGAAGAAAATGAACCCTTTCTCTCATTTATTTCAGGCAAGGCCTACCGTGCTTGTTTGGCAGAAGACAACGCATCTTGGCAGAAACCAGATTTGACCGAATGCGTCTCAAAACCTTTCAAGAGGCTCCAATTTATGGTATTTAACAATTGCAGAAATTGCTAGCTACTGAAATATCTTCTGGGCCCTTGTCGCTTACAAAAAGTATGTAGCCACATTATATGGCACGATCGGATTTATTTATTTATTTGTCCACGAGAGTCGAGCGCCCTGTTACGTGGTGTAGTGCCTAAGGCCACACATGTAAGCATTGCGGACCTATTTCTAAAGCTGTCCTTAAATGCTCTGAATTCTAATTTGATGCTAGAATTGAAGTGCTTTATTTGTCAACCAGGATTTAGAAAATTCGCTAGGGTTGCATTTCCTCCAGGTAACTTGAATATAAAATGACAAAATTGAATCCTAACTGAATATGTTTGGTCTCCATAATAAAAGACAAGATTTGGATTGTGAAATCGTTAAATAATACTTAAAACTATGCAACAATTATTTTCCGATATCACTGATTCAGATCCCACTTTTCGCAGTAATGAATCTAGGCGTATCCTACCTTGAAACTTTGGCTTAAAATAACTCGGCATTCAGAGGCTAAATTCAGTTATCAATTCTCTACCTCAAGGTGAATACGATTTATAAAGTTCTTCTTGTATTTAACGCATTTTTTCCCAGATGGAATTAGGAACGGAGGATCCTGTTTCACTGGCCAATGAACTGTCGAAAATTTCGAAGCCTGTAGATAATGAACTCATGGTTAGTGGAAACTTACACGCTGCTGTTGACATGCTGAAGAGTCTAGATCAGCGGACTACAAAAAACGTAACAATGAGTAAAGAAGAAGTCGACTCGTTTATGAAGGTGGGTGTATTAAATTTCACTCGCATTTATACGATTGCCTATACTGATTCTGACGATCAAGGTAATCAGTATTAAGAGTAATCAGACTGATTAATGATTTTCTTTAATTCATTCGTTAGGATGTTGTGAATGTGGCAGATAATCTTCTTGGTGGAAAAGCCATTGAAGCTTGGCAGGATTCGCCTACGGTAGGCATTCTCACTTATGTTGCCCTTGTTACATGTTGCATGTTACGCACCTATGGCGCAATTTACATCCGTCTTTTTAATTATTTATATGTGCTTTTTTTGTTCTTATTTGTCTATTTATTTGTTTATGTCATCTTTTTCTTATCAAGCCATCTCGTTCAGCCGAAGCTTCAAAACTGCTGACCTCCATTGAGAATATAGCCCTGATGGCTGCATCTGTGTCTAACAGCAAAAATACCTCAAATGTGACGACGTCCAATGTCGGTATGTAGTATTCAATACTCGCTCCCACTCGCTGTAGCCTGCAGCTACAGATGAATTAATTTTAATATCCATTAGCGTGAGATGTAGACACGAGGAGGAATAGCTAACGAGATATTTGTAAAAGAATAACAACGCAGTTATGTGTTGTTGTAAGAAGTTAACTAAAGTTGCATAGGAAATGGAAGAAAGCTTTAAGACATTGAAATTGTTTATCACAGAATAATACTTTCCAAGGTGCAAACTCGTTGAAGGTTGGAAGATACAATCTCAATTACACATTTTACAAGCCTAAGGCTGGATAGTTGAGATTTACCGGTTCTGATATGATAAAATAGTTCTTTAATTTGATTTTTTAAAAATTCGTTTCAGTTTTAAGGTTCCGTTCATTTGAAAATGAAGATTTCATACCTAAAAAAGTAGCCTTCTCTGCGGTGGATGATGGACCCGGAAGCAGAATAGAGATACCAACATCAGAGTTACTGAGAGAGTCAAACAGGACAGACTTAGGTAAAATCGTTAACCAAAAATTAACTTCCAAGTTACGTGCATGCGTCCTTTGTTTGATATAAGCTTTTTACAGAGTGTAAAAAGTGCCCGAGTCGTTATCTCCTTGGGACAGAACATGTAGCCCGATCTATTATAACATCTCAAAATTACAATGCGAGTGTCAATTAAAGCGAAATTAACAATTCATAAAACCTTATCTAAAAAAGCTTTTTTGTCCCTTTTATTTTCCATAGGAAAAATCAATCACATCGCTTTTATCTACTTAAAAAACATCGCACAGTTGTTGACTAACGCAAGGTACATTGCACTTTTCTTGTCGTCGGTTAAGGTTTTCAGTTATTTCAGCAATTTAGGAATATTTGTACGTAAATTTTTCAGTGCTAAAATTGGTGGAGAGGAGGTTAAAAGCAATAACATCATCAACACTGGTGTCATCTCGCTGTCCACCAACCCTAAGACATCCGGGACCTTTGTGGAGCCTGTGGTGATTACTCTACAATACAACCAGGTGAGAATATCTTTCGATAAGATGTGCAAATAACTAGATTATTTTATTCAAACACGTGTAAGAAGCTTATTGTAATCGTATACAGTTGGTCTGATAACGGATTTACTGACTAATTAAAGGTAAAGAAGACTATAAGAAGAAAATCTTCACGGCCAGGCCATTGACCTTGGCGGATTGTGCGGATTGTGCTCCTTATGATATTACGGTAGTGCTCGACATTTTGCCAAATTAAGCCAAAATTATGCCAGATTTCCCAAATTATGCTCATGATTTCCCAAATTATGCTCACAAAATGACGTAGATTCTGTACCCAGAGGCGCGCTAATGCAGCACCAATTTTTTTTTTTTTCAAAAGTTTTAGTAAACTGTTGTTGTTAATTTGTTTGTGTTTTATAGCTGTTTTTCTCGGCCGTTAGCTGTTTGTAAAATGCCTTCAACGACACGCATTGCAAGAACATACTACCTAAATTTACTTTATTTGTTAAGAAAATACACCATATTTACTAAATTTTTGAATTTATACTCCAAAAAGTGCTAAGATTTGTAATTATGCGTGGCAGTGCTCGTTTAAAAAAAACAAGCTTTTTTGCTCCAATTATGCCAAAAATTATGCTGGCATAATCCGCCAAGGCCTACCAGGCCACGACAATGCAAAACGGGCCGCCATTTTGACCTAGTAACATGCATGGCACATTTCTTGGCATATTTGATATTGTGTGTTTCATCTCACTTTCCTTTTTATTAGAGTGAAGGAAGGCTACAAACGTCTTGTGTGTTCTGGAAAATTTCAGGGTAAGCTAAGTCTTATTGGAAAACTAATATTGAAAATCTGCTGACTCGGTTTTCATGTTCGTAATGATGCAGGGGCTATCCAGCAAAGGATATTTAAGAACATTACATTTATTCAAACATGTTTTTGTAAAACATTTTCAGAAATGGAGGCTCGTGGTCCAGGGAAGGTTGTTATGTACACTCCACCAACTCTACCCATACTATTTGCCACTGTTATCATTTAACAAGTTTCAGTGTCCTGATGCAGTACACACCAGAGCTCAGCCAGATTATGGTAAATAAGAGAGAGTTCTGTTTTTTCTTTATCTTGATGAAAGTTTCTTAACTGTAGAATGTACACGATAATATATTATAAATTAGCCAGCACCTCCAACTTGCTTTGCTAGATATAGCGTGTTTGTGCTTCTAAATGCGATCAGTATATGAGTGCGAAGTAGGACTATTAATATGATGCGAAGTCGGAGTATTAACATGAGTTCGTAATTTCACTCATAAGTAGAGGTTTGGTTTCAACTGTGCGAAATGCGAAAGCACGATTTAGTAATCAAAGACTAGTTTAGGTGGCCTTCGAGTTTAAAGATCATTCTGTTTTCTCTTTTAGGACACTCACGAACTTGCATTGAGTCTCATAACATATATTGGCATAAGCATATCACTCGTCGCATTGGTGCTGGCTCTTGTGACGTTCTGCTCGTTTGCGTAAGTACATTATCAAGAATCACCGAGAGAAAATATAAAACAAAAACACAAATTGCAGGTATAATGCTAAGACGATTACAAAAAGAGATTCTTGAGGAGAAGGTACTCACTAGGTTTATGTCTGGCTCGGTCTGTAAATAGAGAAGAAAAGTGTGGCGAATTTACAAAGTGTCAGTGGGCAGTAATTGGGTCTGTACAGTTCCCGATCAACTCTCCGTAAAAATTGTGAATTCAATTACGTGAAGGATGTTTAGTCAATTAGAATGCTGGCTTCAATTCTCAAGACACAGCCCTGGTCACTTATTCTGTCGCTGTTTTCCGCACTACTTCCCAAATAACCGAACACATGTAACAGGCCAAAGGCCGGGGAGGGGGGGGGGGGTAATCCCTATAATGGCCTATACGGGGAGGCTCCACCTAAAAGGGGTACCGTTTTCAGGCTTCAGGTATATAAAAGGGTAGGGATTTCGCAAGTTTAGGTATATGAAAGGGTAGGAAAACCTTCGTTCGGGTATTAAAAAGGGCCTTGAATTAAGAAGGTATATGAAAGGGGTGCCTTTTTCCAATAAAAGGTATACGAAAGGGGTGCCTTTTCTGAAAA
>OMLO01000915.1_pt1 | contig 21329 bp, 14 predicted proteins | sample 1674811 | NCBI WGS metagenome assembly OMLO01 (sample SAMN06265003, study PRJEB25207) | coral metagenome | isolation source: Coral host | place: Mexico:La Bocana,Puerto Morelos, Mexico | collected 2008-11-13 | reverse complement strand
ATGATTAGGTAAATTAAAATGTCTAGCGACTGGTTTTGATGCGTCCTTGTCATTCCTTTCTACGTCGCGAAGATGTTTTCCGAATCGATCACCTAGTCGTCGTCCTGTTAAAATCTTAAATTGGCCTGTTGACAGTGGAGCTACAACTAGCCATTGTCGCTGTGGCAAGATACGTTGCAAAAATGAAACTCAACCTCGTTCCCAGTGTCTTTCCCTAGGGAGGGTGGGAGGCTTGCTACCTACCTTGCTCGATCCACGAAGAAAAAGAGGACTGCTTGGACAAAACATTTAGTCTTATCGAAGTAATCTTAATTGGACTCTCGTTCGTGTAGGCTAACTATTACACTGAAAACGGCCAGATTTTCGGCTGTCCATCAATATCAGTTGTAATTATAGAAGATATCGGTGAATTCTGACAAGAAGCTAAGGAATTGCTGGCCAAACGACTTATAACAACCTGGAGGTGTAATACATACCTAATAATGACCTCAATTATTTGGCGGCGGGTAAATAATCTCTTATCACAGAATAAACAAGAATTTCCTTGATGAGAATTCTTTTAATCCTTTATCTTATTAACCAGCCGAGCGTAATTACTGCCAGTGTTTTGTTAAGAAAAACGATTACAAATCTCACTGTTTAGTGAATGTTAAGGTCTCATCCTCCTTTCAATATGGGGTCGTCAAATAATTACCGCGAGACGTTGTTATCAGGGGTACACCCAGGACGGGATGTTATCACCGGGGGTACACCCATAGGACGGGATGTTATCACCGGGGGTACACCCATAGGACGGGATGTTATAACCGGTGGTACACCCATGGGACGGGACACTATCACCGGGGGTACACCCATGGGACGGGATGTTATCACTGGGGGTACACCCATAGGACGGAATGTTATCACCGGGGGTACACCCATGAGACGGGATGCTATCACCGGGGGTACACCCATGAGACGGGATGCTATCACCGGGGGTTCACCCATGGGACGGGATGTTATCACCGGGGTACACCCATAGGACGGGATGTTATCACTGGGAGTACATCGTAGGACGGGATGTTATCACCGGGAGTGCAAACTTGAAACAGAACGTAATCACCGCGAAGTACACCCATTGGATTGAAGATAATCACCGGGGGGTTACCCATTGAACCGGTTACACCCATTGGACGGGATGTACAATACAATTTGAAGACTAAATCCAGCACACTCGCCTGCAATGAACCATTGGTTATGTAGTCTCATTCTCAGTGAAAATATGGAATAGATAAACCTCTCTAGAACTTTGTGAAAGCTCGGACTAGACTTTTCATGTATTACAATACCTCGGTAATAGGAAATGAGCAAAATAAAAGCAGAGACCGATACAACATAGGATGATTTGTATAGAAAGAAAAAAAAATGAAGCCCTGGATCCTACTGGATCATAGCTGCCGGCGCTTATTCCAGGTTTCTGTTTCTGTTCTCATTCCCCCGCAATTTGTTAGGTTTCCCCACCATTTACCAGTACCCATTTATACTCCTGGGTGGAGACAGGCACTGTGAGAACACAACATAGTGTCCCCGGCACCGGTCCACGAGCGCACTAACCATGAGGCCACCGCGCCTCCCAGCATGATTTGTAAAGATGTACTATATTTCGGCTGACCAAACCAGCTTATTCAGGTACAATCAATTTTTCCAGCTTTCTCGGTAAAAGGCACTCACACGGTGGGTGGAGCGTGAGACCTGGGTTCTAGCACTGGTTGGGGTCGGTATGTTGCGTTGTGTAAAACTGTTTGATTTTACTCTTTTTCTTTGCACCCACAGATGTAAATGAATAGCGACGAATTATCGTCGCAGAACCTAACGAAATGCTCAATTAACCTACGGTGGATTATAATCTTGGTCGGAACATAATAAGAAAAAACACATCTCCCCTCAATAACGGTTCGTTCAGTGGAAACTTCCGGACTTATGGGCCACCAGACTTTGAAAAGGGTTGACATTTTACCATAGAACGTATCCGCGTTTCATTTGAACAGTTTGATGTTACGCTTTGCCAAGAGAAAATTATTTCATTTTCTCTTGGCTATGCACAATGTCTTTTGGGGGCGCGGTGGCCTCGTGGTTAGAGCGCTCGTCTCCGGATCGAGCGGTCCCGGTTCGAGCACTGGCTTGTTGAGCAAGACACAATACTGGATGGGTGGGGGGGGGGGGGGGTTAAGCCTGCTATGTAGCAGCATCCCATCTAAGGGGGAGTAGAAATAGTCCGATTTGCCTTTTTGCTCCTTCGCGCCTTTGACATTGCTTTTTGGGGGAAGGGGGTTAATTGTTCCTTTTTATTCTGTCCAAGATTGTAGTATTGGGAACAACCGTGTTACGTATATCATGAACAATGTAAGTAAGTGCTATGCCGGAAACGAGTAGTTTGTTAAAATCGGTTGTGCCGTATTGTGAGGTCCATCGTGCTATAGCTTGGAAAAGTCGGTTAAACTGTTTTCTTTTCGTTGAAAGGATTCACTTAACGTTGTCTATTGTTAGTTATTTTCACCTTTGACTGGTACTATTCACGACCTCTTGGTGGTAAAACTGAAGAGAAAACTTCAAGAAACACCCACGGAAAGCTATTCCGCTACAAATGAGTGAATTTACGACTAACATGCCTTTGTTACACACGGCTGGTGTGATTGAACTGTCCAGTGAAATCTTAGCACACACTGACATCCCAGTACGCTCTCGGCTGTATCGCTACGAATTGTCAGATTGTTTTTTTCCGAGTGGCCGATCTCCTCTGTGCATGCAAAGACTGTCGTTTACTTCAAAGTTAAGTTCTTTTCACCGCGGCAACTTATTCTTCGTCATTGACGGAAATTCCTCTCGTTGATGGCATGAATGAGCGGGTTTCTTGTGACCTCGCCTTCAAGTGTGTCAGCTTCTCTGTGCTACAGATGAGCCACATTCCCGATTGGTTCAATCGCGAGATCCTAATTAAACACCAAGTTTGTTTTTCTAGAACATCTTGCAACGATCTTATCACAGAAGTAAACAAGAGTTCTGCAATGATCTTAGCGCGTTGGTTATCTTGTGTTACTTCCAGGTCTCTGTGCCACGGTATAGCAATTATCCGTATTGATTTGGGGTGCGCATCTTTCATCCTGGGTATATTTTTCCACAGATTAATTTCGTCTCTGCGGCCTCGCAAAGAGCTTGAAATCGAATTAGTCGTGTAGTTCAGTCGTGTAACGTCTTTAGAATCTCCATCAAAGATCCTAGAAATCTCAGTGGGATGCCTGCTGTTAACATTTTTATGGGTGCTGGGTAAGTCAAGAGACTTATATAGACTCCCCGAGAGACATGCATTATTTTTCCGAGTGGTTTAGAGTTACGAATATTTCCATTTGTGTGGTCTTATCCTTCGAATATCTCGTCTGATTTTGCTTCAGTTTTAATTCTCTTCTTGCAATATCTTAACAGTTGAACTTTCTTTGCTAATGCGGTTAGGGCTCAGTAACAGGAATGCCTGTATAGATCTTAGTGTCGTGTTTGTTTTTGCTGCAACGGAGGCAGGCAAACAGGGAGTTATTTGTGAAAAGAATTTCACTCAGCTGTTTCTTATTATCTTCTTTAGACAAATCTGAACACGGGAATTTTAAAAGCAAGCTAGATCTAATAATCTCAATTCTTTGGATTGTCGGCCCTAGTTTAGCGAGTGTTTGAAGAAAAGACAAGTGGTGATTAAAATAATTTTGTATTTACTTGTTAACATACTATGATTACCGACTTGAAGACGGCATATGTGGGATTATTTTATAACTTTATAATTAACGACTTTTTACGTGTTTACCACAACCATTGAAAAGATATGTTGACGAGTAATAACAACATGGCAGATTTTTAGATTTATGTTAAAACTGCTTCCATATTCTGACCGTGCACTTCGCGATGCCAGTCAACATGAAACGTTGGCAATGAAATACACACGAGGCATCAGTTACCCAGAGAAGGGGCAAAAATAGAAATATCGACGTTTGCTTTGCTTGAAGTAGTCTCCAGGCTCCTGAGCTACTAGTCACATGTCATGAAAGACTGAAAAAAAAAAGAAATGCGGGACTCAGACGAGAGAGAGATAAAGAAAACAAAACTAGGGCTTTAGGGTCATAATCAAAACTAGCCAGTCGGAAGCCGCGTCTCTACTCCCAAACCCGATTTCCTAATCGTAATTTTTTAGTACCGTTTTGCGCAACATCAAAATATTTGGGTCTCGCCATAGAGCATGGGTAATTTGAGTGAATCTTACCAAAGTTACTGCGATCATACCCTCCCTCCCTCCCTCCCTTATATTCTCCCCTTATTCTCTCTTCCCCTTCTCCCTTTCCAAAAGAAAAAAACGCCTGATCGGTGGTTATACTAAAGTACAGAACAATGACTCCATCAAACTCTCCTGATATGTCACCGAAGAGTAATGAAGAAACGTTTAGTTGGAAATATTATCAGAGAGACTTAATTTAAAGCAAAACACAGGAATTTATTAGAGAAATAGACCGAATGCAGTAGGCCCACTAGCCACCATTACTTGCATTCTCTACGTTCCTTCTCATAAGCACTCAGGTCTGTTAAGAAGAAACATTTTTGTTTTAGCATCCTTTTCGAAATTATTTATTTTTAGCTCTTGAGAGCTCTAAGTGTTTTGACTAAGGATGTTATGTTATCGTTGATATCTCGTCCTCGAAAAGAGCCACCACTTGACTTGTAAAGAGATCAAATCTTCTACTTTCGCATATTTTCACGCGACGTCGATGTACCCTAACCGGCAGCCACGACAGTTTGAATTGATTCCTGATTGGCCAAACGTTTGTCGCTTGGGCTCCGTCCTCACATAGGAGAATGGCGTTTTCACCCTGAAAACGCGTCAAATGCAAGGTTTCCTATCCGCACTAAGCAGAAGAAAATTAAAAAAAAATTACATGGTTACCGAGACGCCATCGTTTTCGATAAACTTCGTTTTCAAAATTTTTTCCGTCCACACGAAAACCGAAAGCGGCCAGCGTTTTCGAAGTTCCTTAATTTTTTGTGACGGAATAGTGTGGCCGGTAGGCCTAACTAAAAAACATAAAGCTTTGTTTTCAAATTTCTCCTGCGTGGCGTCATCTTCAGTTGATTTGGACGTCGACGCCCAAAAAGACCTGTTGACCTTCTAGAGAAATTTTGTTACTAAGGACTATTCTCATTTTAATCAGAAATAAGTGGCTTTCGTGGTTCAGCGAAATGAACAGAACCCGATAACGCGAGATTTTATAATTTTGAAGAATCTCGAGAATTTTCGTAAAGTGGCCATGATTGTCTGATGGAAGTGTTTTCGAATGCACTCCCTTAGATCTCCGAAGATAACCAAAGTAGGCTCGTCCGTGCACGGGCGACAAGACATTTCAACATTGTAAACTGTGCGTAATTTTCATCATATCGACTGGGAACCGAATAAATTAGCGTTTACTCAGGTCCGTCGTTTACAAAAAAAAAGCGGGAAGCGGAAAAAAATAAGAAGGAATCTGAAAAATCGCAAAAGAATCTTACATGTGGAAGTAAATTATGCTAGAAGTAACCCACCAAAGTGTCATGTGTAACTCTCCCTCTGATCTTACTTGTGATATATCGGTGACATTAATTAGACGGCAAGCTAGAGGTTTCTAACTGCTGGGCTGAATAGAACTCCTAACCCACTTACAAAAATACCCCAGGCGCGCACACTTTATGAACCCGTTTAAGAGGTCGTTGCTAAGTAACACTACGTTTCCTTATGGCGACTTGTTCACGTGACATTTTCGGAATGCTCGTGCTAGTTATGTGATTGGAGAACGAGAATGACAAATGCTTCGGGTTTGCGTCGGAAAATAACCGTGTCATGTTTTAGTTTCGCCGTTAAAAGAAACAGAACTGCTGAATTAAAATGGAGTAAAGCAATCACATTTTAATCGGATTTCTTGGCTGACCTTTATTTCCACAGACGCTTGCTGAGCAGCTTAGTTTACGTGCTTTTCAACCTGTGTTATTGATCTATTTTAATATTAAATCGCTAAGTGTTTTCACAGGTAATGTGAAAGGGCAAGGCTTGAGGTGTTACAAGACAGCGTTGTCATATGCAACAGTTATTTTCACAAACTGTGCCCTAGCTAATTAAGATACAGGCTAGACCGTACGTTAGGCGGATAACCGCGATTGTTTACGGTAGATCATGTTTTTTCATTCGCTTGTGGTTTGAACCCATCCAGAGTGCAATAGCTCAAATACGCCTGGCTAAATTGGGAAACATTCCTTGCAGAAACAAACAAATATTTTCTGTTTCATCCACGCAGGAGAACTGATCTTGCTGGATGCTCTTTAGATATGGCTGTGACACAGGCTTAATGCTTTTTTCTTTTCGTAAAAAAAGAAAGTTATTCTTGAGACAAACAAAACATTTTTTTGCTTCCTTGACGCATGTTTTACTTTTGAAACCGTGACCATCCTCTGTTTTCCGCTCATCTAATCTTCAAAACAGTTGTATCCGCAGCAATCCGCAACAATTTTGGGCAGGCCCAAAGCCGACATTTTCCTTGTAGAAATCACACACTAACTGGTTTAGGTTACATGTGGGAATACTCCCCTCCACAAAATAGCAAGCCTGGGTGCCTAAACCGGTGTCCAAACATGACAATTCCGACATCAGTGTCGTTTAGAAATTGACAACTTCATATTCGACTACTTTATTTGAATAACCTTCAGGTGTTCAAAATCAGTTGTATCTTGTGACTGAAAAATTGGGTTAAAGTTCCTTCTACGTCAAGAGAAAACTCCCTTCCCTTATTTTCTTTTGCTATTTCTGCGGCAGGAAATTCCCAGGCAAGCCCTAGTCTTGTTTACTTGTAAGCTGTGTTTTTGGGAGTTTCCAAGAGGAAACAGTTGCGAGAGGCCAATTCGGGTCACATCTTTTTCATTTCTTCCAAACACTTAATTGGATTTTTACACCGCGTAAGACTCAGCTCAGCGTCATTGAAGAATCAAAACTAGTATCAAGTGTTTGGAAAATTTTGTAAAGGTCAAATTAAACCAATGTTTGTCATCAGTCGGATCGTTAGCAAATTAAAGTCAACGACTCTGGACATTCAGCTAGCCACCTATGTCGTCGGAAAATGATCTGTGTGCTCGGATTAAATTAGCTTTGTAAAAATAGGTGCTGAACTAGCGGAGCCTTTCTCAGTTTTAGAGCCAGTCACTCTTTGCTCAATCAGCATGTTCATTTAAGATTTGTTGTTGGCCTTTGTTTCTACTGTTTGCTTTTTTGTAACTTTGAGATTGTTTGACTATTGTTCTATCGCATTTTTCCTGATTTGGATTTGTTTGGTTTTGCCGGGAAACAGCTCATAGCTTTTCATAAACAAGAGAGGACGCAACTTTGCTAAAAGTCAATAAAGCTAATTTAAAACTTGCTATTTTTTTCTTCAGTTCTATGTGTTTGTTCCGGCTTAAAACTAATCGTTGGTTTGATGAGATAATGACGGTAATTTATGTTCCTCCAAATTCTAATTGCCCGGCTGGACTGAAGCTTTTTGGGTGTATCAAATTGCTGATAGATAAACTGATGACTCGCATTGTTTTGTACATAGTTCACGCTCCAATGACTTCGCTGCGAACGTGAGTGACAAATCTCTCGTTGGAGCGAAGTGAACCATCGATTCCGTTTTTTATGTTCGCGATCCGCGGGCTAAGGACCTAGAAATGTTTATACATTCAGCTACAAGCATTTCGAAATGGACAGCTTTAGTGCAAAAACACTGATACTTGGTTGTTCTGTATTGTTTTGACTGTAGCGTTCAGTAGCTGGGATCAGCGCTACAACATGGCGACTGCCAGCACGAGTACGAAAACAAGACAGCGAAAACACTCGTTCACGTCTACAATCTCGCTGTTAAACCGAACAAGATCAATGACGGATCAAACTCTGCTGGGAGTATTAAACATACTCCGTATGGATGAAGGGCAAGGACAGACTTTTATGGTCAAAGCGATCCTTCCAGATGGAAAACCAAGATTGGTGAGTTGACTAGGAAGTCTATGCACGAACTAAGGAATATTGCTGAGAGCAATTATAGATTGCTCTGTTTTCATATGTAAAATTGTGGAAAACTCTATAATTATGCGTGTTAGACTGTGCAGTCTTCCCACGTTACCGCAAATTTTGTGTCTCTAGGAATTTTGTGTCGCTTAAATGAGCAGTTTGGTTCGTTGTTGGAATATTGTAATGTGGTTAAATTTCAGTGCGGCGTGTTGATTGCAAAACGTCTGTCGTCAATTCCGCGTAGGTTTTGGCCTTCATTCGAATCGTTTCTTCGGGAATACACGCGTTACATACCATGAAATTGAATTAGTTTATAAAACCTGCGGTTTAGTGCGGAAATGTTTTGTTAAACATGTTAATTCTGCACCAGTGTGAGCCTTGTGCAGTCGAGAGGATGTTGTGTTTTGGTGACCGTGAATGGCTGCTCACTGGAAAAATATAGATGCGAACTGGGACAGACAAGTCCGGGAAGTTCGGCCCGTATATTCTAGCATGGACTTTTCAAGGTACTTTGAAAGGATTCCAAAACAATAAAATAACCAGATGATCGGTGCTGATCAAGTGCGTGATTTTTAAATCAGCTCAGTGTATTAAGTTTGACCCTTTGTCAATTCGTCATTTCCTACCTTCAATGGCCTTGTTCCGGTCTAGAACACTCCTCCGTGCTAGCGGTCAACAAGTTTCAAGGCTTCTCACCGATAATCTGATATTCGCGTTGCAAAAATACACGACATCATAGGAAAGCTTTCAACTGTGTGCTGCTCTGTAAAAATCGCTCTTTTATAAAGAGTTAATCGATCGAGAAAATTGTTAAAAATGCCGTTCTTATTATCAGGAGGCAGAACACACTTAAAAAATACTTAAGCTTTGAAATAGACTCGTATAATTTTGTGGCTTCTGTGGTTTTCGGGTTAATCTTAGGACACGCGCCTGAAAAACAACGTAGAACTATGGCTAAAGTAACTTAAGTAGAGCTTTTTAGATTGATATACTGAAAGTGCACGGTGTTTATGGCGGCGAGTGTGCTCTTCATAGTTGATCACAAGGAGATATTTACACATGATATTCACTCTGTCTTTTGTATTTAACAGTGGAAGATTTAGCTTAATTTTAATTGCTCTCCATTTGAAATAAAACAATGAAATTGGCTTTAAATGAGTATTAGTATATTGCCAAGAATATTCAAAAGTAATATAACGCTGAAGACTGGTTATTAAATGCATGATTGTATTTTTCAATTAGACTGCTATTTCCGGCGATTGCAAAATGGGTTCATTAAAAGGCCTATTTCATTTTCACCGATAACTAAATGCATTGCTATGCTGAAGTATTTCATCAAAGTTGGGTTTTGTCTTCAAACCTGCTTGTCAATGAAATGTTCTTTTTGTTCATGCATGAGATTTTTTACATTCTGACGACACAATATGCTAACCTGCAAGAAATGCAATCTGCAAATTTTTATTTCTAAAACAGGAGATTCCCATAAATAAATAAACAAACACAAATAGTCAAGATTCGTTCTACACATCTTAATCAAGCTATGACGATGTTTGTGTCACCATTGATTGTAATGTAACAAAAATCTGTTTTTGAAAATAAATTTATGGTGTTACTGCAAATTGGAAAAAAAGCTTTAACTGAGATATGTATATAGGGCTGAGTACTGGAATCGAGATTCAGTGAAATATGAGAACTAAAGAGAAGTAGAAAGAGAGGGGACGCACACTAGCCAATGGCTAGTGTGGTCGATTGGGGATGGGGGGTGGGGTGGTTATAATGTTGTTCTCTTAGGTAATACACATTACTGTCACAGTGCCTCTACACCTTGATAAAAACATGGAGTAGCAAAATCAGTTATGAGGGTAACCCTGTAGCATCTCATCCAGAAGGGAGTATAATAACTCTCAGAGGCCAGTGCTACTAAAACTTGGATATGTGCCAGTGGAATGGCGCTCTCTAACTGGTAGAAGCAGATTTTTTATAACCTTGTTCAAAAGCAGACAGAAGCGATGGTTTAGAACTTTTGATCATAACCGGGGGGGTGGGGCGGCACTGGGGGCAGATACAGGATTCCTCAAGGGGCGGTGGCTAGTACCTTGGGGTTGCAGAGTCAATGAGGCATGTCTCAAAATGTTGCAATTTAGAATTAGAAACTAATTAAAAATTGTTACACTGTTACACACATTAAAAAAACTAACAGTTCAGACAAAGAAGTCTTGTGTTTTGATCATTTTGGAGATGCAATTCAATGGGGTATGTAAATGAAATGTTGTTCGTAAATATTAGCACTTCTACTGTCCAGTCACCCCCTTGATGTTTCATGCAATTTTAAACAGCTCTCAGAGGTAATGTTCCGGTAGTATAAATTTTCGTAAATTTTTAATCAATTTTCTGTACACTTTTAAGGTTATTGTGAAGGAGGAGAACAGTATGCAGAATGGATAATTTGTAAATCTGAAATGAATGTGTTGAATTTATTAAATGGGGAAATTTAAATTTAGAATTTAAAATGATTGATTGATTGAAACCGAAATAGCCCCCCTAAAGTGAACGTGCTTGGCTTGTGATTGAAGTAGTGTGTTTTATCAGATATATAATATTCCTGATATCTAAATATCTAGCGAGCCATTAACTTGTGTTGTCTTTTTGTGAAATCAAATAAATTTGCCGTGATAAGAAGAACTTTACGATTTGTTATGCTGATGATCAACCTAACGTTTATTTTTGCCTCAGAGGAACATTTCTGAAACTAATGTTTATTTGACAATAGTTGTGGTTTGTTAGTTTTATGAATAATGTGCATTTAGAAAGTTAAACAGTCATTGAACTTTGAAGTCTTGTATACCAGACTTTCAGAGCTTACTTGTCAAGTTTTCTGACTGTCAAACAAAAAAAGACAATATTATTATAACCTTTTCTTGTTTTGATGTTTTTTAAGATATCACAGTTTCTGCTGTCCAGAGCCATTAGTAGAGGAAGGAGGCCTTTTTGCTCAACATTTCATTTAGTCTTTGATTCCTGTTTGTGAACCTCTCACAGTGTGTACAAAGAGAACATAAATTTCATATTTCTTCGTTATGTGCGAGCTTTGTGCCGTGGATGTGGTTATATTGGCTGGACATTGATTATACATGTATAAAATGTTTATTTTAATCTACTTTTCACATTGATTTGCTAATTCTCAATGAAGTACATGTATGAGATATCATGCAATGTCTATAAATAAATGGCTTTACTGGATTGTGCAATAAATAATGGCTGACCACCTTTGTGACAAAACATTTCACAAGGAAATAATTAGGTAAAACAGACAGATGTGTACTAATCAATGTTTTGTCAATAAGAGAGTTTGATGCTTTCTCTAAATTAAAATGTTTCAACCAGTAGTGTGGTACATACAGTACACTGTACAGCACGTTATAGATAACAGCACGTTATACACAGTTAACTGCATGATAGTAAGTAATTGAGCATGCATGTCGGCATGTGTAATGTTAATTAAACCCTCTAATTTGATGCCTGTCTGACTGTGTGTATTCTAAGTTCTCTTTATCCAGGAACATGTTGTTCAAAATACAAATTAAGATTAAACTAATTTTTAAGGATAGCAATGTAGGGTAAGCAACATAGGTACTAAATGTAATAGTTATTTAAAACTCAATTTTATAACTTATCACAACCAGTTTCTGATAACAAATTATTTAATTAGTTTCACAATAATATTGACTTTGTCTAATCTCAGAGCATCTTTTGAAATAAACCCAAACGTTGTTGAATGTGTTATCTTAGGCAGGTGTAAATACACTGTGTCTAAGTTTTTACTTGAAACAGTTAAAGGTTAGGCACGGAGTTTTGTGAAGATCTGATATGATGCAAGAATCTACTGCATCTGGTGTGATCTGTAAGATTTATTGCAACTTAAGGCTTTAATTTTTTTACCAAGCTTGAAACCTTGAAATGAAATGAGTCTGCATTCAGTTGTTTAAGAATTAATAAATGCAGTTCTCTACAGGTGTGCTTACTTAATACAGAACATTCATCCTATTCCTAGGATGTGTCGCACTAAACACAATGCTGTTGTCAGAGGCAGTCTTTTCTTTTTGTATTTACTTGTCTATGAGTTGACAAAACTCCACTCCTGCAACATATTTTTTTTAGCCTGGTTTAGAAGAGACATTTAATTTTTTTTTAGGTTAGCATCTCTTTGTGTGTCAAGTACGTCATTGAAGGTTGTAGCTAACTAGGTTTGAGAAATAGATCCATAGACATGAGTACGTAAGAGATCAAAGTTTTTGCGTGCATGAATGAGACTTCTCCTAAGGCGTGAATGTTGGCGGAAGTATTATTTGGCCAAATGTGGGTATTCATGATTGACTAAGTTGTTGATTATCAACAGAAGATCACTAAATAATTATCATGTTGTACACAATTGCGATAACATTTTGGCATGTAGATAAGAGGATACTCAATTCTCTTGAAAACGATAACAGTTTAGAATTCCTTCTCTAAGTGGGTCGGTCAGAAGATTAAAAGGGGTGACAAATTACAGTTGAACTCTGCTATCTCCCACTAACTCTTAAAAGTATGAATGTACTAGCATTCTATCACAAATGGTGTTCTCTGATTGGCTATGCTACTCAATATCTATCTGTTGTAGATGGTGAGAGTAGTGTAACATTGTGCGGAACAACTGACGGATGCTTCTTTGTGCTTTGGAAGTGTCAGTGAAGAGGATTTAGATGAAAATTTTGAACTATTAGTAGATTTATATTAAAACCATTAGATTATTTGCTCTCGATTTCAATGTGTGATGCTTCACTTAGGCTGCACATTTGTCAACTATTGCCTGATATAGATCATGAGCTTATTGTCTAATAGTTAAATAGAAATGAAAAATATGGAGGGTTCAATATAGCTGATACTAAGTGACTCAGAAATTGTATCCAAACGAAAATGATATGAGTTTGAGATAGTGGACAGTTTGAGATAAGCAAGCTCAAGATAGTGATGTTCCACTGTATGCAAGATTTAAAATACTGCCAGAGTTTGCATGTTGTAAAGAACCAATTGCAGCAGAAGAAGTGGTAAAAAAATTTATATTTACTCCGACTCACAGCAGCCCTCTCCATTCAAGAGTATGAAAATAACAACATCCAGTGGATTGTTGGTGCACTGGTGTTGGTTACATTATATTAGCATATACCCCTGGAAAGTGCTGGTACTTTCCATAAATTTTGGAAAAGTGTGAAACATTTGTTTTTGTTCTCTCCTGAAATATATAGTTTACCTGTATTTTGTAGTTCTATGTCAATATGTTTGCGAACAATTGACTTCCTCAAAAGTTAATCTGTGGCTCCGTAACCCAGTTAATTAAGTATGGTACTGTTAATGTGCTGACTGCAGGTACAAATCTTCCTGAAATTTTTTTCAAGCGTCATTCTCTAAAATAGCTTTTGTTACAAAATTTAGCTTTGATGACAATTTCTTCACCTTTTTGTCTATATATATATAGTTGAGTGCTGAGCGCAATATGACAGTGAGGGATCTTGTTGCTGGAATCTGCCAGGAATACCAGTTAACCAATTATCAAGTGCGCACCTTGCCTGAAAAGACGCTGTTAAATCTTGAGGCAAATGCCACAGCTGTGGAGAATGCCGAAATTGCCATTGAGGATGTGGACAAGATGCTCTCAAACTTTCAGCTAGACAATCTACACACAAGTGAGTTGATTACAGGAAAATACTCACCTTTACTACTACAGATGGAATGTTTATCATTGTTTTTAGTGATACACATTTTATTGTTAAGTCCATTGTCTTGAAACAGATGTTTTGGAGACAGATGTGTTACAAAGCAAAGTGATTTGCAAAAACAGGAATATAGCCTGGTGGCCAGAAATTTCTGCACAAATTTGAATTGAAAGTCGCCCGTGACAGGACAAGTCCTTGGGACTAGTTCCTGTGACTTGTCCCTTCAGTTGAAACCAGTTTGAATTAATTGGACAAATAGCCGGGACCAAACCCTGCAACTAGAGTTTTGACAAAATTGGTTCCCCTTGTATGTGCCTATCTCTCAAGACTGATTAGTACAGTTGTATTTTGTGTTTTGCTTTAATTTTAAATTTTCATCTAAATCCTCTTCACAGACACTTCCAAAACACAAAGAAGCAGCCGTCAGTTGTTCCGCACAATGTTCCTCACCATCTACAACAGAATCGATATTGAATAGCTTAGCCAATCAGAGAACACCATTTTTGATAGAACGCTTGTATCTTCATACCTTTTAGAGTTAGTGAGAGATAGCAGAGTTCAACTGTAAATTGAAATGAATGTCAGTTGGCAAGTCACTTGATTTCTGGTACATGGTCTCTGTTCTCTAATGTGATTGTCAAAAACTTCTCTCACTTTTCTATTGTTTAATACAATGGCTTTTGTCACAGAATCTATGCCATATCACCACATGAACGTTGACCAGACATAAACTTTATAGACTTCTGCATGTACCACATGTAATTCCACAGACATTAGACATTTATTATTTTCATTTAATTATTGGAATTCTACACACTGTCAGCACAAAATGAAACCTGCCCCACCCTCTCACTAAAATGCTCTCACATCTCATTGAAACACATTTTTTTTATTACAGTTAAAGATGACAGACTGCGGTGTGTAAAAGAGTTGGTATATGCTGAAGAAGTGTATAATGACTGCTTGAAGAGCCTGGTTGAATTATATGCCGAACCACTGAGGTATGCTAGTCACAAGTGTAACACTAAGGCAGAGGTTTCTGGATTTCAACTGAATTTCGGTGTAGACAGAATGTAATCATTATGTGCTCAAAATAGAAGACCCATTTTTCTGTAGTAAATAAATTGAAAATAACGGCTGACTGTTCTTTACGTATGTGACCAACAGTAAGTAGGGTCTGATAAACAATGGGTGCGTACTGAGATATTGAGATCTATTACAAAAGACAACTTGAAACACGTAGGTATATCAGAGACGAGAGAAAAAAGGGCGCTTTTGCTACAAACGTAAATTAAATATTTAAATGAATTACAAAGTAGAAGCTAAGTAGTTGGTATTTGGTCACAATATTGGGTTTCTAATTTTCTTTGCAGAGGCAAAATAACAAGAGCAGAACATCATACTTTGTTTGCCACTTTAGAACCGATACGTTCACTCAATTCTACTCTTTATGCAATGGTGAGTAGCTTGTTTACATCAGTGAAAATCGTAAACGGATATTTTACGAAAGGTAAAAACACAACAAAGAAGTTTTAACAAAGGAAGAAGGAGCGAGTGTAGTTAAGACTTGGAAGCTTGAAACATCTTAAGCGTCACTCATTCCTCCAACCTTCTGAAAAAAAGATATATTTAAAGTAGCAAAGAAGGAGGCCATATTTTTTGCCCTGTTAATTATTTTATTCGTTGCCATTCCAGGTGGAGGAAGCTGCAAGCAACTGGAATTCAGCCTCTACAGGAATAGGTAAAAATATCTATTCACGGAAACAATCTTTAACATCTCATTACATTGGACTTAAAAGACCCCCTTTTGGTTTGCCATTGTCTTAATTACAAGCAGCAATCACGTGGCTTTTGTTTCTCACACTTCAGTAGCCTGTGTGGTGTATTTTTTCACATTTTACCTCATACTGAAGTCTTTTACGTGGACACTCTCTGTGCTCGTCACGGGGGAAGATTGCGTGACGAACCCGAGGAACGTCTGGTGTGACTAATGAGGATATGGCCGCTGCAACTTCCTCGCGTGTATACTTCTCGCTTACCCGCTCGAGTTTCCATTTAACCCCACGCGTTTCGTGAAGTAGAGACTGTCCATTGGATTTCTTTTTCTTTTGTTTCATTCCCGACGTACACTTACTCTCTTTTCTGTTTCAGGTGCAATATATGCGCAATTTCCTTGGGAGTACTACAATGATTATTACTTGGCCTTCAAGTTTGCAAGAAGGTAAAAAAATATAAATATATTCTTCTTTATCTATATAAATCAATGGATCTGAAATAAATGTGATGATGGACATCTGTTGAAGACAAGATGCTGTAATTACTAGATGAGAGGAATGACGAGATCAGTTGTGAGTGGAGAATATGGTAGTGTGGTACAACAAGAGGCGCTTTCAGTTATGCCCAAATCCAGGAAATTTTGGACGGAAGTCAAATAGAAATGTCCGTTTCGGTTCGCTTCCGTTCCGGAAAATTCGGGATCACCTCTGTAGATGGTCCTCTTTGATCGGCCAGACCGAAATTTGGCGTTCCATGTTTTAACAACCCGGTTCATTGCCTAACTTCTCTTTAGTAAATTCCCTTGATTGGTGGACTCTGGAAAGAAATAGGCAATGAAAGAGCCATTTCTCTCGGTTGACCCAGCTTGATCGGAGAGTATTGTTCCATTTTTCTTGGTCAGACTTGCTGGTCTGTGACCGGTCAGCCTGGCATAATGAAAGCACCCGAGGTGTGGGACTGTCACATGGCAAAGGGAGATTGGAGAGTGTGTTGATATGAGAAGGATGGAGGGGGATGGTGCAAGGTCTGAGGTTGGGGGTAGGTACAGGCCTTCACGTGTGGAGGAGGGGTGCGAGGTGTTACCTCTGGGGAGAGGGGTGGTGTAAAACTGTGGTTAGGAAAATTTGAGTTATCTAACTGCGTTTGGAGAGAGGGCTTGATAATGTATGTTGCGGGTAGGGGGCTTGCTTTTATGCCTTGAAATCTGAATCGTTTTCGCAGACTCCATGTCTTATACTATAAGGATTGCTTTTCTTTCGTGATTGGATTCTTGTCGACGTTCCTGGAAAAGCCAATGGACCGGAATGAGTTCGATTGGTTTCGATTTGTTCGGCAATCTAACTCGCACAAAGCTACATTGTAGGTGATTCGTTCGATTGCCGAACTCAATGGAACCCAATCCATGGATTGACTTCAATGAACTTCGATCCCATAATTCGATTTTGAAGCGTTCCATTGACTATACTTGGTTTTGCCATGCATAGAACATTTGCCAATAATTCTAACAAGCTTAAACACAGCTATTGGTAACCTTTCGCGGCAAGCGCAGAGCATGAAAAAAATGTTCTAAGCCGTCGATCTTATCGCCGTGTGTTTTGTGATTGCAGCCTAATGAGACAGAAACGAGAAAATGACAGCGAATTCATGGCGTTTGTGCACAATCAGAGGGGCTCACATCGTCCGCAGCTGGATTCGTTATTGTTAAAACCAGTGGGTATTCTTGTTTTGTTTTGACCACTTATTAGTATGTTGATCAGTAAGTGTATTGTATTGTAGGGAATGCTGTGGTTTACGTCGGTTGACGGCGGGTTGTGTAATATTGGGCGCTTCAGCCCTGGCGCATCGCCTTTACTATGTAGATACAAAGGTATTTTTTTATACTGGGCAGTTCTCATAAACGGTGTATCAGGGTTTCGCGAGATAATTTTTGGTAGTGGGTGCCTCTGTGGTCTACGTCATGCCGTATAGAAAATCGGTAAGTCACTGAGTTAAATCCAGTTTGTTTTCTTGTAAGTTATGAAAGAGCGATGCTGCGATTGTTTTCGATCGTCAACTTTGAACTTTCTTTTCTCAGATATTGGAAGCCAGACTGGTGCGATTCGCTTGATACATGATTTAACTCTTCTATTCGTTATAAAAGAATTTAAATCACAAGATTATTTCGTCAGGTGAAGACTGAGGAACCTTTTAACATAACTGTTGAGTGAGGTTGAACAAATCCAGAATGCAATAGGCGAGGATTTCATTGGATTTCGGCGTGTCAATAAAATTCTTGTTCTGTACGTGAAATTTACTGTGAGCTATAAATACTTAATTTCACCCTTGGAAACTAAATTTCTGCCTCGTTAAGTCAACAGATGGCCGTAATTATCCTGGTGATCCTATCTGTTTTAAAAAATTTAAACCGCTTGCCAACCGTTTCGGACACTGTGAACTTTTTAGCAGCTTTATTACCGGGAAGGTCAGAACTTTCCCTCACCGGTTCCGCTATCCTTTAGTGATACACGAACAAAATTTTGTGCGATTTGTTTCACATTTTCTGATCAAACTGCGCTACCGTCAATAGTGCTTCTTGAAGTGAAATCTCATTCAGGTACAAGTTTTCTCCGAGTTTCATTTCCGAACTTCTGTTTGCTTAATTTGATCAACCAGAGGTCCTTTCGATTTTTTTACAACCGCGGTACCAACGTTTGATCTTTATCGTAATTTCCTATATTTGTTATCTCGGTATTTGTTTATTTTCTGATTTGCTGATATGATGTATGAAGAATGTCATGTCAGGTCTATTTGAGAGAAAAATTTACATTCGGTTCTGGAGAAAATCGAAAACTAGCGATTCAGACCTGGTTGCATATTAGTCTTGCAACTTTTTCTTCCAATTACGGTCATCTTTTTTGGCCTTCACAGTTCATTTAACACATGCTTGTCAATAGCATTGCTTCGTCTTCACCACATGCGAACTATTAGAAGTGAATAAAAGTTTAGGTAAAGCCTTTCTTCAGTAATTCTCATTCTGTCAGTTTTCACTGTTCTTCCACTCAAGTGTTGGATTGTTTCGCAAGATAGCTTATGCACACTCATCAATCTTCTCCTTAAATGGCGATCATCTTTGTAGCCAGATTATTCGATATTACGATAATGTTGTAATCGATTTTGCCCGAGGAAATGTTTTGTTTAATAAAAACAGGCTTGATAAAGTAATTAGGTTTGACTTCGACAATCGACAGTGTATCTTGCACGGGGTTAAATCGCTGGTAGGAGCCCATCACCAATATATGTTATCTGTTTAGTTCTTCGTATTATGAAAAAGCACAGCATTATTGGAAATTGTAAACAGGGAGGCGAAATGTCGTGTAGACAAAAGTTGTTGAAAACAAGTTTTTGTTTTTTAATTTTAGAATCCGGCAGAGCGTTTCGTTCATTAGATTACGTTGTCGTTGCGGTACAATCTGTGTACGATAACTTTATCGCAGTTGAGCATTTGTAGTCTGTGCATATTTGTGGTTCTTATGTTATCGTTCACTGTTGTCCTTTGATCCTTTCTGTGTACTTGTGCGATATCACAAAAAAATAGAAGCTCTTTGATTAATTGGAACTCGGCCTTAAGAAAGCCAGAAAAACTCGGGTCTTTTGAAGTCAAGGTTAATTACAACGGTTCTAATAATAAATTGCCTTTTATTGTATTGCATTGTTCCCTGTTTCAATGGGAGTGAATTTTATTTGTAAGTACTTTTGTATCGCTCATATGCCGGCAGAACAGTGCTATTTATAGAAAATAAATCCAAAGTCTCTCATTTTAACTGATCACTGGCTTCTCGCCTACGAAAACTTTAAGTTAAGTTGAACTACTATTGCAGAAAATTATTTCCAAGACTAGATATCTTTGTAAAGGGGAGAGGATTAATGGGCAGGGTTTTCGGACAAGAACGTTTAGGCTGTATTTCCCGATCGACCCGAAGGTTACTTTGAATGTACGGCAAGTTGTATGTATGTAAAGGGAAAAGAGGAAAACATGTTCTGTACGTCTCCACTTTGTTAAAAATTATTAATCAGGTCCGGGTTGTTCGAAAGCCGGTGAGCACTAACCCAGGATTAAAAGTGAACCGAAGTATAAATTCTTCTTGCTTACAATTGTTTTCCGCTTCTTATTTTTTGTTTAGTTTGAGATTAATAAAATTCAAAAGTGAACGACAAAAATATAAACAGAAAACCTCACCGAAAAGTCGCAAAACTCAGATCAAAATTCTCGTTAATCCTGGGTTAGCTTAATCGGGCTTTGAACCACCTGGCCCTATTCCTCAGTACTACTCGCGCCGTGATTGGCCCTATTGTGCTCTGCGTCCCGCTAAAAATGTGTCGTGATTTATCGCTAAGTTTCATAAAATATTTTTACTATATGTACAAAATACCATTACATGCAATTAAACGATTTTGTAAAGATTTAAAATCGACCCGGTTTGCTTTTTACGTACGTCAATCATTTGAAGCCGTTTCGCGTGCCTTGAAATGGTTTCCCTATCCTTTTTTTTAGATACACATACACTGGAGAATAAACATATTACTTAGGCTTACGCTCTCGCTCGACGGACTATTAAAGCGAAAGGGAAACTACTCGTAGTCTACAGTCGTCTACTGAGTGAGCCTCTTATAACGGATGAAAAGATCGCAGTCAGCGTACTAGCTGGATGAACAAGAGGATTGAGGGAATTAGAATTCCTTATCATCATAGCGATGATAGTGCAATGTGGATAAATTTGTCCCACGGTTCCGCTTACAGGTACAAGGAATTATAAACGAAGTTTGGCCACGGATGTCTCTCTTTATTTGCATTTTTAACTCTTTAAAAGCTTCAAGAATGCTAGTATTTCCTCTACGCTGCGCTCAATCGTAAAACGAAGAGCGGAAGACATGAATAAATGAAAAAATGATATTATCCGGCAAAAAGTGGAGGCGAGGACTAATTTGTCGAATTTCACTTTGATTTTTTTTGGGCGTGAGTTAAGGAGGTGCTAAATTGCTGACCGAATGTCGGAAATCCGTTTACGAGACTGGTAATGCACGTGCCGGTCAGTTATGTCTTATTAGAATTTACTTCCAGTTCAAAATTCTATTTCATTTCTTTATTAACAAATATTAACACAAAGAAGAGCAAATAAGTACATTTGTAGTACGTCGAGTACACAGTCAGCGACGACGAACGTGGCAACTACAAGAATCCTTGTGTCGTCGTTAGAGAACTGACCGCAGCGAATTGTTCTCGTGTTTTCCAGATTAAGAATCTGGAATGTTTATTCATTCACGGAACTGCGAATTGTGCGAATACCCGTGATGTCTGAAGATTTTTTAGTTGAGCCCACTGCAAAAGATTTCTTTTCAAAGCGTTAAATCCTAATTGTCCAAAATTCACTTGATCAAGTCCTCTTTTGTATTCTGAGAAAGAAAATTGGTTTCAAATTTTAGCTTATTTAACATGACTTAGCGATAGCGTTGTCGACCAGGAAAAAGTTTTAATTGTCGTCGCAATTTAAAGAATTAAAGCGTACTTCTATTTGTGGACATTCACGTATATTTCTGTATGTGGCGGCGGAGCACTTCCTTCCAACCGGAAAAACGAGGCAGTTATATATGTTAGCACCAGAGATTTATAACACCAATTTATGATTTGACTTTCGAGAATTATCACATCAAACCACGATTTGCCTTTGGAAGTGGAGTGGCCAAAATGA
>OMLO01000914.1_pt1 | contig 21330 bp, 12 predicted proteins | sample 1674811 | NCBI WGS metagenome assembly OMLO01 (sample SAMN06265003, study PRJEB25207) | coral metagenome | isolation source: Coral host | place: Mexico:La Bocana,Puerto Morelos, Mexico | collected 2008-11-13 | reverse complement strand
GTGACACATTTGCATATCGGAGTCCACACAACAAACTTCGTTTCAACGCTTCGCGTTTTCCACTCGTTTAAAAACGGTGGATCCATATACAGTTATACCTACAGTAGACCTTTCAGTCTAGTCATTGACAGTTATATCAGTGTGTCACTGGCACAAGCCCAAGAGGAGTTACGAAACAAATGAATCGAATGTAAGATAACTTCTCTTCATTATAGATCTACTGGCATTAATCTTCTTGTGCATAGGAGTTAGTAATGTTGCACTTTATGTCAGTGTCATGTGGCCAGATTTTCCTGCATTGTTACCTAAAACCCATTCTAACTTTTCCAAAAAAGTTAAGTTATTTATTGCATGAATTGAGAAGAACATCTAGAAGATGATCACAAGGTTCCGGACGTTATCTCGGTCTCTAAGTAAAAAGGAGTATTTACTTCCCTTTTTCTTGTATGGGCTGTTAGTCCATTGTAGGCCAGGGTTACCAATTTATACACATGGGTGGAGACAGGCATTGCGAGAGTGAAGTTTCTTGCAAAAGTACGCAATTCGATGGGCCTGGCTAGGGCATGGACCAGGGCCACACAATCTCGAGTCAAGAACCCTGACGCCTCCAACTCTATGAATAAGGACTGGCTTTAAGTTAGATGCTGGCCAAAAAAAAACAATGATATAAACGCCCATGCATCCATTGACCCATCCTACCGTCACCAAGAAGCAGTCTGGAATCGTAACATACTAACTGAATGGTAGCTGTCTTTTTTTCTTTAGGTAATACCAGCAGTCGAAGGAAATGATTGGCCATGTTATCAGCCGTGGGCAGAGGGATCTGGCTGATGATGGCAAAAGAAAGTGGGACAGTGAGATAGAGAAGAGCTTGGATGCTGAATATCGAGACTGGAGGTTTCCAGAGACTACGCGCATGATACCAGACGAACTGCATAAACAAGGAAATGCAGGCGAAATGGCAGAGAAAATTATCTTTGATCTATTGAAATCCTTTGGAGAAAAAAGGAATGAGCCAATGTTTGTGGTGCATTCCTTCAATTTTAGGGAAAGGATTTCTGAAGTTAAGTCTAATTTTCAGTCTTCTAAGAAATGGAACATAGGAGAGCACGACTTTGTTGTTGTCCATCGCCAGGCTGGCTTTGTGTTTTTGCAGGTAAAGGCATCGGTAAAGACTGCCAAAGCGTATGGAAAGGCGCAACAACAACTAGATAAAGATCGCAACGCTATGAAATTTTATCTGGAAGAGGTAGGAATCCCAAAAACAAAGATCAGCACAAAAGATGTTGATAAGCTGTTTTCTAGATTTCCAGGTTTCGTTGCGATGCCCAACTGTCCACGCCCTGATTCCTCTGCAAGTACATTTGCAAATGGAATATTCCAAGAAGATTGCGCCAGCGTAGATGCATTTTCGCATTGGTGGGACAAAAGCATCAGGAGCCAAGAACATGGTAAAAACGACGCAGTTAAAGATGCAGTCAAGGAAGAGTTGTTCAACTTGCTGGTCACACGGTGAGCCTTCGTGATAAAAATGTATTGTCCTTTAGCCTTCATCCGAACTTCATCCATTGTTGTATTTTTCTCCAAATACCGTAAAGTTTCTACTAAGCGTTCACTCTTCTTTAATATTCCCCCTTTCTGAAGAAAGAAATGTACCAAGCCCCCCTCCCTCTCCCCTTCTCCCTTTTTGTAAAGCTAAAACAACAGACAAGGACTGTCAGGGTGCATTCTTATCGTCCCAATCTCAGTGGACGTAAATTTACAAAAACACAATTTACTAATCAAAGTAGCTGTGCGAGCGTTTTGAGCCACCAGCTCTGTATCAAGACCCTCCGCAATGTGCTGAAGTACAGTACCATATCATTAGACCACGCCCATTGAGTAGTTTTAGTGATCCTGTATAAAGCGGCCACCTGCATTAAGCGACCAGTTCCTAAAGACCCGAGGGTGGCCGTTATATACAGGTTCGACTGTTCGTACTTCTCACTATAATGTAAGCGGTTAAATTGAGCATCTTTTGAAGAGTCCCAATTTGAATTAACTTCAGTTTTTTCTTGAGAACAACTTTAACATATTATCACTTGTAAATCGAAAAATTAAAACAAATAGAAACAAAGTTTTGGTCTTAAAATTTGCAGATTTGTGGGTTTGGTTCTTGTTAGTCGTTGCTTCGCCTCTCGCCACAGCATTGATGACTCCTTTAACGCTCTCAAAATCAACACAGAAGAGCAGTTAAAGGTGCACCTTGACTCCACCCCAGATACGTGGATCGTTGGACCAGCAGGGAGCGGAAAGACCTGTCTTCTGATAGAGAAAGTGGTTTTCTTAGCCAGGGATATTATTTCTGACGCCGTGAACCAGAAGATTCTAGTTGTGTGCTACAACAGGCCCTTGTCGCTAAAGATCAGACGAACGATTGACCACGCATTGAAAGTCTCTCACGTTATTCAAGAACAAGACCGAAGCGAAGAGCCCGTTTCCGTTGTCGATGTCAAGACGTTTGATAAAATTCTGAAGGACATTAATGGGTCATTCAGAATCGAAGATGGAGAGCGTGGTGTTGCAATGGCATTACAGAAACTGCAACGTGATAGATCCTCGAATTTTAAACACAGCTATGATCATATTTTTGTGGATGAGGGCCAAGACTTGTACCATGCCGAGTGGCCAAGTCTTCTTAAAATGATGCAAAAAAGTTCCTCTGCGCACGCCGCTGTTGCGGATGACGACTTCAACCCAAGATACTTCTGGGTGTTTTACGATTCCAATCAACATCTTCATTTGTCTAAAAAGAAGACCATTTATTCAGATCAGCTGAGAAACGCCAAAAAATTACATCAGATTCTAAGAAACACTGAGAAAGTGTATTCACAAGTGAACAAGTATTTTGAGTCACTTTTGAAGACGGCCTACCCTGTGAGAGTCTACCACCGGGAGGCTGGATTGGAAATCAATTGGGTTCTGGATGACTCCTTAGAAAGCGACGAGACAACCAGTGGCACAAATGGAGGACAGTCTATTGTGAAACACGTTGAATACTTGCAAAGAAATGACGTGCAGAACAGAGACATCTGTGTTCTCGTTAAAGATGTAGAAACGAGAGACAAGATTAGTCAAAATCTTCAAGGAGTCGGGATTGTGTGCCAGAATGCAGAGGAACTTTGGACCGAAGCTAACAACAAAGTTGTTGTCGAGAGCATAAGACGGTTCAAAGGACTTGAATCAAAGGTCGTGATTCTGTATGATCCTCCTTATGTTGCTGAAAGGAAAACAAGGGAGCTTTTGTACACTGCAATTTCGCGTTGTTTGTGTTACCTTGTTGTCATAAGCACAAAACAAGGGTGTGAATCACTTAAGTCGCAGGACGGTCTCAGTGGAATACCGGGTGCCTTCTTCCCCAATCCTGGCCAACTGCCTCCCAGTGAGACTGTTGACATGAATGCCAGTAGCCTGGAAAATACATCCATGGCGTTTCCGGCAAAGCGGCAGTTTCAAGATGATGACGACAGCCACTTAAATCAGCTTTATAAGAAACTCAAGGAGATTGCAGGAGGTAGTGGACACTGCCTGCTAGGGCAAGGCAGAAATCCTGTTGATTGTTCTGTTCGTGACAGAGAGTTCAAGAGTCTGCTTCCATCTTTGTGGAACCATCTTCAACTCTTTCCTGGGTATACGAATGTTACTCAACCAGCCCTGAACAAGATTGGTGCTCTCCTAGAGTATCGTGTGCTGCAGAAATCTAACTTCGGAAACTACGTTGGAAACATGAGAGCCAAGGTGCAAGAAATAGATACTTCCACCCAGAAAAAGGAAATGGATGCTGATGTGGCAGGAGCCCTCAAAGTGCCACTAAGATCAAATACTCGATAACCATTTTTTTATATTTTCGTACACAATTAGTCTTTCCGAAAGATCTTGCCAAATTTCAATCTATTACAAAAACATCAGAACTCACGTTTTTTGGACCTTCGTTTCCGAGAATTTACCGCCTCCATTAATTTTCCTTGTTCCAAGTCTTGGTTGAGAATTGGAGTAAATGACGTCATACTCTTACTCATACCACACGGGTTGAAATTATAATCACAATTAATGTAGAAAATTGCACGAATATAAGAGCAAAGTTTTTTGTTATTTTTTATGACAATTGCAGTACCAATTGTTATTGTAATATTGTAAAAAATGGATATCGAGAATTTGATCTTAGTGGCACTTTAAGGCTTAAACTAACGGTCAGGCAAGTACTACATATTAACTTACTTTAACTCAGACCGGGGTTTTCTTTCAGTGTGTGTCGACCGACGGGGAGAGGGGGATCATTCCCATCGTCCTCTCTCAGCCGGAATAGCTTACAACAACGAAACTCAACTTTGAATCTGAAAAATTCAGACCTGAACGAGATTCGAACCCGTGACCTCTGCGATACCGGTGCAGTGCTCTACCGACTCAGCTATCAAAAAATCTGGGAGCTGGTCACATTCTGAGTTCAAAATATACCGTAGAAGGTGAAGGATACAAATGAGTACATGAAAAATCACGAATTTGAACTGCGGAGGAAGATGAATTTATGATTGATCATCGCACTTATGCACACACTTTGTCACTCTGTATTTCTGTCTGTTTCAGGTGTGCAGTTTTCAACTCATTTCTGCCAGCCAAGAGCTCTGGCTCTTGCAGAATGTACAAGTATTGCGAAGTCATTGGCTCTTTCAAAGTTAATGTATTGTTGCTGGTCGAGGGCGTTGACTGCAAGCACGGCCATTTTTTTGCTTATTTTGCTTTTCGTTGAGGAGAAAGGAGATAAAGTGATTCTGTTGTACGTCAAAACAGAAATAAGTTCAGTTTTGTTTATTCCGTTGAGTTCTTGGCTCAATTCGATTAAAGAAGTCTAAAAGGCGAGTTTGAAAACCGTTTTTCAAAATACATTTTTAAATTGAGGGATTGAGCTAAATAGTTTAGTTGATATCAGTGTTTTTCGTCAGTAAGGTCAAGTGAAAAGAGTCATCACAGTTTTTGCTATGATTTCTTGAAATTTAGAACAAAGTTAGCTTTGGTACAAGTTAAACTGTTGTAAGTTGTCTTTAAAAAAACAGTAGTGAATAACCTAAGTTTAAGCCAGGTCTGATGACATTGGCGGTAGTTTAGGAACTTCAGAGATGCCATAGTTGGAAAAACGTCTGGCCTGTACTGTTCGAAAGGTGGATAACGCTGTCCACCGGATAAATCAGATCCAGCGAAGAGCTTGGTTCCGTTTGTTAACACTTGTACACTGAATAGCGATTTATCCGGTAGATTGCGTTATGCAGTCTTCCAACAACTGGGGCAGGTGTTTAATAACTAGCGTATTTTCGTATTTTCAACTCTCTTCTCGATATTTACAAATGTAGTAAAAAACCCAAACAAATACGCGCGCTGATTGGTTTAAAACCGTGTTTCTATAACTAGTTATAGTTCGCCACTAAATTTTGTCCAATTTTTATTTCTCTAAATTGATCACGTGGCGCGATAGTGGTACTCCACAGACACTATCAGCCCTTATTGTTTACCACCAATTTTTCTCTGATTCTTCAGTATTGGTGGTTTAAGTTGATCACGTGACGCGATAGTGTTCGTCCGCGGAGAGATTTCAGCGCTTATAGTTCACCACTATTTCTCCGATTCTAATTGGTTTATATTGATCAGGTGACGCGATAGTGTTCATCCGCGGAGAGACACTATCAGCGCATAGTGTTCGTCCGCCGAAAATACCCGTATGGATAATACTCGTCCGTGCAAATGTTTTCTGTGAACAAACGGGCTTATAGAAAATAAACAATTGAAATTGAGTGGGTTCTTGTTTGTTTTCATTTCAAAATTTTACATTTGGCTTTCACGGCTTTCATCTAAAAAGGTTGAGAATAATGCAATATAATTTCTGAACTAGCGCTCGGAAGAAAATTTAGTGTTGAACAATAAAGACAATAGAGAGTTTATGTCTCGGAACTATCGGTCTGAAAGTTTCATGTTTTTAAAACTAGCATATTTGTCCTCGAGCTTATTTGTTTTAAGAACATCAAATTTCCACGGGGCAACTTTCAGCCGATAGTTTCTCGACAGAAACACTATTGCTTAAATAGAAACATGGTACATATTTTCAACATCTTAATTATCACTTGTTATTTACGGGAATAAAAAAGTTAAGCGCGCGCTTGTTGCCCCTTGTGATATAATACGTTTGCTGGCTGTTTATGACGCAATTTGCAACAGCTTGCATTTTGAAGAGACTACTTGTGGATCAACGTAGACGATTTGCGATTTAATCACAATATTTCTAAATTATTATTCCGCTAGATCTGCTAAAATGGGCGTGTCTGTTTCCCATCCACTAAGACGAACAACTAAAGCGAAGTATATTCAGACTCTTGATGGAGGGTCGAGTGAGTTTGACGAGGCTGAGCAATTTTTCAGCCGTAATTTACATCGAGAGCACAACAAAAGAGAAACGTCTCGAGGTAACAAAGGCTTTTCAAAGAGAAACGAAGCAGGTTGTTTGCAGTTCAAAGGTGTAAGGGGCAATTCAAGGTGTCCATTTGATAGTCTTGATACCATAGATTCCAGGAGATCCGTTCCATTCGCTGTCCTTCCGGAGAACGATACTCAAGCTTCGACGGGGTCTCGAAATGGAGACTGGCTGTTTCTTGATGATGTGGAGGATGATTTAGAAGATGACAGTTTAGCACGGAAAAACGAGCCAAAGCTGAAAGGAAGCAACACGCCACCATCCGCGGCAAAACAAAAGAGAAAGGACCGTGCTTTAAGCAAGACGAAATCGGACAAAGAAGCGCAGTTACCCGACAGAAACCATCGTAACAGCACGCGTTCTCGTCAGTGTACGGAAAATAGAAGCAACAAAGCGAGCAAAAAATAATGAGAATGGCACGACCCCACAGACATTTTCTAGACATCTGAGTTTGTCAAATAATGGTTTAAGTTACTTTGCATGAAAAGTTATGTCACATTTATATGGTTTTCTACGGTAGAAAGAATTGAATCTTTGTATTAACATTGTTTGAACTGTTTATTTCTCGTGAGGCTAGGTAATTTTAAAGTCATAAAATCCGAGTAAGTGTTGCGCACGCACTGTGCTTCATGTCACTTGATACAGTAAATCATCTTTTGCGTCAAATAACAACAGCAAATTGTTTGTCTGGGCTTTGAAATAAGAAAAAAAATAACTAACAATCCCTCCACTCCTGCCTTAGTGCATTGCCCCTCGGTAGGAAAAAAAGATGGCTAGGTTTTAACAGAATTTCGATCTGTGACTGAACAGTAGCCTGCGAGCCTGGAAAGACTCCCCGCGAGGAGCCTGCGAGCAGGCAGACTGATGAACAGTTACCGTGCATGTTTCTTTTCGTGTGATTGTTACGCACAGACATGTGATGAGCAAGAAAACAGTCGCTGACAATGGTACTCACAGGAGGGTTCGATACATTTAATAATAATCTTTATTATTCCACGAAGATAAAACCCGGCTAGAGAGTTAAAGACGTTATGAAATATTTAACATGAATTATCATTGTCATAACTACGCTTGGTACTCAGTCCCTTAATTTCCATTTAAGCTGAGGTTCTATTTACAATTTTTGTTCTTCACTGAATATGACAAGTGAAAAACTCCACAGACAAAACAAAATTCAGCTTTCCGACAGTTGGGAGTGGAAACCTAGTTTTTGAGACTGCGTTTATTTTATTCAATTCGAGACAGGACACTATGAGACGGGAGACTACGGCACTACTATGGCTTCTCTGAAAAGTCAAACTACAGCCTGTCTTCTCAGGGATGCTTGTCATCCCCCTCAGGTTCCCTCAGGGATTTTGATCTCACTTAGGGTGCTCAGAAAGAAACACTACAATTTTAAGCTGTCAAAGTATCTTTTAGGACGCACTCGAAAAAACTAAAAAATAGCAATAGAACTTGGCTTGATCTCTGCAGGTCTCTCGACTCCGGTCTACAAGCGCCGGTTCCTTCACTGATGTCTTTATTCCATTAATACATCACACGTACGTAGTCAATTTTGCAAACTTTTAGGTCATTGTCTATGACCAACTGTCAATTGCAGCCCTTAAAGTACAGTATTTACCACCAGCAGGCGAACGCATACCTTTTCAAGAACTGTCCATGCTGCGCATGAGGGCTCTTTCAACACTCTTGTGGCTTGTCTGACTTTTGTTGCATTTTTCAATATCCCTTTTTAAGTTTCTAAGATATTTGGTGTAATTTCTTTGGTTATGCTCCTTTCTTATGCTACAGTACACCTCATACTCAATCTGTGCAATAACTGATGTCACATCTGAGTTTGAAGCTTGGTTACTGGGACCGGAAATGTGCTCAAGATTCTGCTGCACTGTCCCATTGAGCAGACTAAATACATTATTTCTTATGGAATCCTTTATATAGGGGTCTCCAGGTTCCAAGAGATTACAGCCATTTACGTTTTGGGGGCGTTCTTCGTTAGATCTTTTGCTCATCTCATACTTTCGTTGCATTGCGGCAGCTTCCATTCGTGAAATTTTGGGAGGAGAAATATGTGCCTCGTCTTTTCCATCGTCATCGCTATCATCTCCCAAGCGCCGCTTGGTCTTGGTAGAAGGTTCTGGAGGGCCACTCTCATATTGGCTGTCAATAGATCCTTTTCCGAAGGGTTCCTTGTACCAAGCACTGTCCTGTGATCTTCTTGCGGATACCAGATCTTCTGAACTACATAACATGCCAAGATTCTTATGGCTGCCAGCACTACTGGTGTCCTCGTGTATCCCCTTTGGTGATTGCAACGCCTTACAGCCTCGTTTTGTTGTTACCACCACCAGATAGCAAAAACATCTGGAAACAGCTGTATAAAGAAGTTCATTAGTCCTCTTTACTGTCCAGTCCTTTCCTTCAAAAAAGGGAGGGTTGTAAAGAATAACAACCTTAGACTCCAAGCCTTTAAATCGCCATATACTTTCAACAATGATTTTGGCCTGGACTGTTTCAAACCGTTCTTCTGCGTCCTGGGTCTCCACTTTAAGAAGTTTAAGCTCTGCCTTGAGCTTATTAGAGATGTCTTTGTTCCTCACCAGCACACTGATGTCCCTGTCTTTAACCTTGTTTTTGCGGAGATTTTCAATGTGCTTCCATATGGCTGCTGCACCTTCACGCTCTGTGACCTTTGTTGCTGGCAACGAGTCATCCCACTTGATCGGCAAGCCAAATTCATCGTGTCCCAACTCTAGGTCTCCTGTAACTTTTGACTTAAAGTACTTTCTTGATTGGTGAAAGACATTTCCTGTGTTGCGAAGCACCGCAGCGAGTTTGGTAGTTTTCTTGTTAGCTTTCTTGAGGAACTGAGCCTGTTGGTGGGATAATCTTAGATGTTGGTTTGTATCATACAAATACCAGATGTACTTGGGTTCCAAAAAAGCATCATCATCTTCACCACATAACTGATCATCAGTGTTCTTCTGTAACTTTGCGAAAAGAATTGGCCATTCGGCACCACACAGATCTTGGCATTCATCAACAAAAATGTGGTCATATTGCTCAATGGAAACAGTTCCTCTCTGCAACAGTTCCACAGCTCTGGCAACATGTTCCTCTCTTTCCCTATCAGTGTCACCCGACATCATCTCAGTTATCTCGTAGAGGAGCTCATCAAAAGTCGCCACCTTGACTACTGAACTCAAATCTTCACTGACTGAATTTTGCAACAAGTTATTCAAGTATCGACTGAATGTTGTTGAAAACATCTTCGATAGGGGTTTGTTGTAACAAACAACAAGTATCTTCTCTCCTGTATTACCGAGAAGGGCCTTTTTTGCCAGCCTCTCGACTTTTTCCATAAGCAAACATGTCTTCCCGCTACCAGCCGGACCAGTTATCCATTGTTCTGGTGTTGAATTTAGCAATACCTTTAACTGGTCTGTTGTTTTGTACACAAGCACACGATGGCTTTCATCAATGGAATAGCCAAGACAATGACCAGTGTGGGCCCAACCCACAAACCTGCAATAATTACACAGTATCATTTAGGAAAAGGGTATTGAAACAATCTTTATCTGCGTACACTTCAAACATGCACAATAAATACTATCGCGTGGAAAGGTTTTTGTATGTCATCGTGGTAGATGCAATAATAAAGTGCATTATCGTTTGTCTTACGATGTAGTCACTTGAGGAGTAGATCACGAAGTTTCGACTGCTTACTGCTAGTGATCTTCAGGCGATGAGGTCGACTGATTGACAGCATCATTTATATCACAAAGGTCGGCTGGGATTGGCACATATCCATCCTCCCATTGTTTCATTGTTCCGACGAGTAGCTGTTTCCTCTGTGGTCTGCTGTTGTACCGTTCTTCTGTTGTTGTGTATTTTGATCGTGGGCATCCATGCGTCAGGAATTTTAATTCCACTACGTGACCAAACCATCAGTAATCGCTGGAGAGAAGAACATCTGCCATCTGTACTTGTTTCCATGGGTGTCTCTCCTCTTAAGAAAAGAAGATCAAAAATGCAAGAACAGCCCCAAGAAGAGAGCACGTGGCGTTATTTAAATCCATCGCAGTTTTACCTTATGACCAAGGAGTATCAGAGTCTTTCCACCGCTGTCTAGAATCTTTAATCGTTAAGAACAACAAGGAATTCGCACCGTCTTCAATTCTGACGCGGCACTTCGGTCACACTTAGTGCGACCAAAGGGCAATTTCGAACCCGCTAAACAAGATGGCATTGTCTATAGGATTCCCTACGAGTGCGGCAAAGCCTACATCGAGGAAACAGCCAAACCAATGCAGAGAGGATTACAAAACACAGGGATACAGGACTCGCCCGTACCCATACCTCCACCGTTTCTGAACACACCTATGACAGCAGCCACTATCCTATCTGGAACAAGGTCAAGTCCACAGTGGTACACATGTGGGATCAAGGAGCTATCCACATAAGAGTTCATCCTATTAATATCAATAGTGGAATTGAAATTCCTGAAGCACAGATGGTACAGCAGCGGACAACTGAGGTAACAGCTACTCACTGGAACAACAGAGCAATGGGAGGATCGAAATGCACCGATCACACTCGACCTTTGTATAAATGATGAAATGCAATCGGTCGACCTCCTCGCCTGAAGAAGACTAGCGGTAAGCAGTCAAAATGTCACGGTCTACATCTCAAGTGACTACGTCATGAAAGAAATGATAATACACTTTATTACAATATATGCTAGTTATGAGTTAGAAGCGCGTCGCAACAAGTTGGCTATAATCATCTCGTATCCAACAAGTGTGAGTGGAATAATTGTGTACCAAAATATAGAAAACTAGACTAAAATCAAAAAATTACACTTACGCTTAACATATTTGTAGAGAATGGTAAGATGGCTCATATACCATAATGGCTAAACCAATGAAAACTCAGATTGAATTGCATTATCTAATGATCCAGTTTTCAGGAGTCATTTGTGGCAATCAATATACACAATGGCTAAATTTATAGTTATTCACAGCGCATAAGTCTCAAAGGTGCCCCATTGTTTCGGCTACAAAGAGCTGGATGCATAATTAATGTAAGGGGTTATACGGAAATCTTGCCCTATTTTCTCTTAGCTAAGACGCTACTGTCTGATATCTAAGCAGGGTAAACAATACGTCCTTCAGCAAGCGTTCGAAATGCTTGTTCAGGATTAAATCTTTCGAATTGAAGCAATGTCAAGATAAATCAAGCTCAAACGAACGACGGCTAGATTATCATTATAGAATACCCGTCCACTTCCATTTAACTTCAAAACGCTGCCACCGCAGTCCCACAGTCACTCTATAATTTACATATTACGTTATGAATAGAAAAAACTAAGATACAAATGTATATACTTCGTTCTTAAATCCGCACTGCAAAATTTACTCCTTGGAGATTTCATTTATGAGTGGTAGTCCAATTAATTAATAATTCAGTGATATTCAACCTACAAATGATGCTGAAGATGAAAAGAAGGAAGAATGCTATGACCAACAGCAGAGTGTAGTTAACAACCAAGGCGATAAAGATTTCACTATACTCATGGGAGATCTGAATGCAAAGAGAGGGGCTGACAACATAGGGTATGAGCAGGCATGGGCAAGCATGGGCTTGGAAGGATGAACGGAAACGGAGAACAGTTTGCAGATTTCTGTGCACAAAACAACTTGGTCATTGGGGACAGTGTTTTCGAACACAGCTGCATCCATAAAGCAACGTGGAGATCACCCGACCACGTCACAGAAAATCAGATCGACCATGTGTGTATATGCCGGAGCTTCAGGCGTTCTTTACATGATGTGAGAGTCAAAAGAAGGGCAGATGCAGCATCAGATCATCATATGGTGTTGGCAACTCTCAAGCTACGCCTAAAGCGCGGCAACCCACCTTCTATTACCACTAGAACAAGGTATAATGTGGACCTGTTGAGGGACAAGGAGACTGCAGATAAGTTCAAGATCAATCTCGCCAACAGGTACCAGGTGCTCCCGCAGCTTTATGATGATGAAAATGCGCAGCTTGAGGAGAAGCGGCAGCAGACAAAGAAGGTGTGGACTGAGGCATGCGAAGAGACTGTTGGTAGGAAAACGACCCAACAATGAGGACTGGATGACAGCAGAAACTCTGCATAAGATCCATCAGAGAAAGATAAAGAAGGCCATTTTGAATACGTGTACATATAGAACAAGAGCAGGTAGGGCAGCAGCACAGCAGCAGTACACAAGGGCCCACCAAGAGGTGAAGAGGAGTATAAAGAGAGATAAGAGGAGCCACATCGACAATCTAGCCAGGAGAGCGGAGGAAGCAGCAGCAAGGAGGAATATGAAAGAGCTCTACAATACAACTAAGAAGCTTGCTGCAAGATACCAAGTGACAGACACGCCAATTAAAGACAAGCAGGGGAAAACGTTGACGTCAACAGAGGAACAGATAAGGAGATGGGCGGAGCATTTCAGCGAGCTCCTAAATAGACCTGGCCCAGAAGACCCCCCAGATATACCACCAGCAGAGACAGAGTTGTTCATTAATTGTGGTAAACCATCACGGCAGGAGATTAGAAAAGCAATTCAGACACTGAAGAATGGTAAGGCAGCTGGGACAGATAGTGTTCCTGCAAAAGCTCTCAGAGGCACTTCAACTGAAATTCTCTACAGGCTATTCGAAAACTTCTGGGAGGAGGAAGAGATTCCAAGGGACTGGAAGGAAGGACTTCTCATTAAACTACCGAAGAAATGAGACTTACAGGGGGATCACACTTCTATCGATTCCAGGCAAAGTACTAAACAGAATTCTTTTAGAACGAATGAAAGCAGCAGTCGACAACCGAGCTGCAGCAAGCTGGCTTTAGACAGTACAGGTCATGCACAGATCATATCGCCACTCTTCGCATAATAGTAGAGAAATCGCTGGAGTGGAACTTGTCTCTTGAGAAGACCTTAAATAGTGTGGACAGAGAAACACTGTGGAAGCTACTTAAACACTATGGCCTACCGAGAAAGATCATAACACTCATTCAGCGAACTTATGAGGGAATGTCATGCATAGTGGTGCACAGAGGCCAGCTCTCAGATTACTTCAATGTCAGGACTGGTGTCCGTCAGGGATGCTTACTATCACCTTTCATGTTTCTTTTTGTTATAGACTGCTTTATGAGAACCGAGAACCACCACCGAGGGAAAGAAGAACGGGATTCAGTGGACCCCTTGGACACAGCTGGAGGACTTAGACTTCGCCAATGATCTGGCTCTCCTCTCACATAACCATGACCAGATGCAGGGCAAGACCACCGGTTTGGCAGCAACATCAGAAAGGACTGGTTTGAAGATCAACAGGTGTAAATCAAAGGTCATGAGAATCAACACCATCAATGAGATCAATCACAGTAGCAGGAGAGCGGCTAGAGGAGGTGGACTCATTCCCTTACCTTGGAAGTGTTATTGACAAAGAAGGAGGTACAGATGTAGATGTAGGAGCAAGAATTGACAAGGCAAGGGCAGCATTTAACATGCTCAGAAACATCTGGAAGTCAAAGGAAATCATGACTGAAACCAAGCTTCCCATGTTAAATCGGTTCTCCTTTATGGGTCAGAGACGTGGAGACGCACAAAAAAGGCACTACAGAAGATCTAAACATTCATAAACAGTTGCCTGAGATGTATCCTAAACATTTGGTGGCCTGTGAAATTCGCAACGAGGTGATCAAGAACCAGTAGGAAGACAGATTCTAAGGAAAAATGGGGCTGGATTGGCCATACCCTGCGGAAGGAAGCAAGTAACATCACCCGCCAGTCCCTGACTTGGAATCCACAACGGAAGAGAAGGAGAGGACGACCCAAAAACAGCTGGAGACGCGACACGGATACAGAGCTTAGGATGATGGGTTACACCTGGAAAGAGGTTGTGCGAAAAGCCCAAGCTAGAGTTCGCTGGCGAGCTGTTGTTAATGGCCTATGCTCAACTTGGAGCGACGGGCCTAAGTAAGTAAGTAAGTCCAATTAAATTTAGGTAATTTGGTTATATCAACTAAGTTAAAATGTAAATTGGCCACCGTAACGAGTTAAAAAGCCGACGTTTCGAGCGTTAGCTGTGACTACTAAACAACTAAACAAAAAGGTTATTTTGATGGGTTTTTTTTATAAATATACACCTTCAAATTTTATTCGAACACATGCAGTCCACACTACCAAACAAAATATCTTGCGCTGTGTTCTAGAGGCGGCGATATACGAGAATCAAACACCCGTATCTCGCATATCGCCGCTTTAACTGAAGGAAGCGACGATATATTCGATACAAAAACTGTCAACTTGGCTGTTTCCAGTTTCGCATTTTGCGTGTTCATCTTCTTGTTGCGAATAGTAGAGAGCGGATTTACTTTGAGCAACAAATTCATGATGTGGAATTTGATACCCTTAGATATTAGGTTAATTGCCATTAGATTGTAATAAATAAACAAATACTCAAATATATTGTTGTTGACCTAACACTTAGAGGTTCTGAAAAATTCAACAATTCGTTGGTGTAATTAAATTTGATATGGAGGTGTATCTGTAATTTACAATGAACGCACTACATCACTTGGACACAAGACACCCACTTAACCTACTCACCTCATAACCATGTACTCAAAGACTGTCTGATCAAGTGGTGGATGTTTTGCCCTTCTAATCTTCTCAACCCACCACCTGGAAAATGCCTCTAAGCTGGAACAATCCTCCTGATAAAGGGCATTATCTCGTGTGCAAACTGATTGACCCCGTGGACAATTTGGCATCACAACAAATCCTGGACAGTTCTTAAATGCCTCTGTTGCCTTTCTTGTTGAAATATTTTCCTTCACCATTTTTTTGAAAAAATTTTCAATTGCAAGTTTGTCCTTGTGAACCTGCTTTTCGGCCTCTTTGTAATTTTTTCCTGTTTCTGTAGCTTTCACTTGGAAAAAGACTGGACCATGTGTTTTATGGATCACAACAAAGTCAGACTCTCCCATGACCCATGACCTTTCCCTCCCACAGTCTGGAATGTGCTCACTGAAGTCGAAGGAATGAACAACAAACATAGGTTCATTGTTTTCCTGTCCTAGTTCATGGAGAAGATTATACACCTTTTCCTCCGCTTTTTTCCCCTTATCTGCATCATTACCGATAAAGGAAGGTGGAACCATGTGTGTTTGTTTTGGATCCTTCCAGTCATAATATTCTTTGTCCAGCCTACTGCGGATTTCATCATCCCAATCGCGCTTTCCATCATCAGCTAAATTCTTTTGTCCACAGCTTCTAAATGGTGTACCTATCATTTTGTCAACCTGAGGATCGGATTACATGTTATGTGTTGTAGATCAAAATCAAATTCCTTTGTCTCTTAACCCTAATTATTTATGGATCATGGTTAGGGTTAGAAGACAAGAAAACCAAGAATAAAACTGGGCTAAAATCATTTTAACCTGAATTTCATTTTGACTTACAACACACGGGTTAAAAGACGAAAACAAATGATCAGTAACATTAACAAAACAAATGCATGCATGCAATCATACATACATTTATTTGATGAAAAGGTTTAAAAATATGCAACTGTACAGCTCATGTGGACCTACTACTACTGTACTAAGTTTGTCAATTGTCATAAAGTTAAAAATAGTAATTATACAAATTATAATGGTAAAAAGAGGGATCATTATTATAATTTACAGAGCATTCCTTTTGGAAGCTGATGTCCCTGACATAGGTCTCAATCAATTTTATCTCTCTTTCAAAAGGGTTAGGGTTTTCAAACTGTTTAGTAATGTCAGGTTAAGAGTTCCAGGTACACGTAATTGCAGCTCTGTGTTTTTAAAATGAATGATGAACCTACTCAGTTCTTGGCCTAGATACAACAACATAATAACAATTTCCTAAGACTAATCACTACAAGAAGAAGCGTCTTAACAACTAGATTAGGTATTGAACTACCCTATTCTTGTGAAGTTAAACTGAGTCAATTCACTGATGACACTACATCCCTTACATGAAAGTATGTAATGGGGAAGTTTGGTGATGTCTCAGGTTTAAGCAAATTAAACAGCAAAAGACAAGGGCACTGTGGATAGGCTCATTGAAAAACAGTAAAACTAAATATATGTCGATCCCCATTGATCCAATTAAAATCCTAGGAACGTACAATTCACATGACAGCAATAAAAATAATAACCTGAATTTCTTTCTAAAAATCCAAAAGATGGAAACCAAATTAAACATTTGGTTGTCTTGTGACCTTACTCTCATGGGAAGAAATTGTATATATGGCCCTGATGTTCACTGTTCCACAAGAAGTGATTAAAAGAGTCCAAACGAAACTTTTTAATTTTTTTATGGAAAAACAAAAAAGATAAAATTAAAAGAGAAGTTCTTTTTCAAGAAATGAGAAAAGGTGCTTTTAATTTTCAGAATTTTACCATTACAGTTAATGTGCTCCATTTAAGCTGGATTAGAAGACTGTTGGAAAAAAAATCCTTCTACTGATGCTTAGAAAGCTATTCCAAAAGTTTTTTTTTTTTTTCGAAAAATATGGAGGTCTCAACTTCTTACTCAAGTGCAATTACAATGCAAAGAAGTTAGATAAAAGTGTATCGTTATTGATCTACATGTACTTAGAAATGCTTGATTACTTTAAGGAATTGCGCCAGGTCAACCAAGGTCGCTATGAATGTGACCTTATTCTTTGGAATAACCAAGATAATAACCATTGAAGACAAATTGCTTTTTTGGAAGAGGTGGACCGAAAATGGAATTTATTACACTCAAGATATTTTAAGTGAAAATGGTAATTTTCTTACTTTTGAAGAATTCAAACGAAGGTACAATATGTCGACAATTTTTTTAAACGTTTTTCAAATTCTTGCATCTATTCCACTGAACCTCAAATCTAAGGCAGCTTCTATGCTAAGACCTAAGAATTCTGTTTTGATAATTCAGACTTTTTTATTTTTCCACTGAAAAGCGGTTTTTCTTTCTAAAATAAAATGCAAAGCCTACTACCTTCTGTTTCCAAGAAAAATCAGAGGTTACACCTACAGCTGTCAAGTTTTGGGCCCTACATTACTCTGGCATAGAAGATAAATGAGAAAAATTATTAAAAAATATACCTCACCTCTCGGCTGACAACAAATTCTCCTTTAAGTTATTACACTGTATTTTAGTGACGAAAAAGGAGCTTCAGAGGTTTAAAATATCCGACAGTGAAGATTTTTTTTCTGTAAATCTCTGATTCCTTGAAACATGCATTTCTGGAGTGTCCCGCTGGCTTAAACTTCTTTCAAAGAGTTCTTGCATGGTTCAATAATGAGCACAGAGTTAACTTTACACCATCTAGAATACAGCTACTCTTTAAGGACTATGACCTTCCCCCAAACACAAGCCCAAACCTCACCTGGAAGTTTGGGAATTTTAGAAATTTTAAAAATATTAGTATTATTGCAAAATGTTGGAAAAAACTTTCAATTTTCTCGAATTGAAGTCAGCGCTATCTTTGCAATGGAAAGCTGAAAAATGGGAAATTTAAATTAGCATTATTGCCTATTTAACATTCAACTTGCTTTGTAATTTTCCATTCAACTGAAGATGACAGAAGTTCTGTCAAAACATGTCTTTCAAACTAAAAAAAGTGGTCGTTTTCCTTAAAATCTTTACATGTCTGCTGCTATCTAGACCTTTTGAAATTTAAATTAATTCAATTAATTTACACTATATAATCAGTCTCAGTGGCAAATTCAGTCATTTGTACTGGAGCTGGTTAGCCATGTTGGAATAAGACTTGGATCTTGTTTACTGAAGCTGTGCTTATCCAAATCCATCCACTTATCCATCTATCCGCTCTTACAACAAGAACATATTACAATAGACAGCCTACTCTGTATTCTTTCTTGAACATGACCACTTATTTTTATGTTATACCTTTTAACAAACTAAAGCTATACTATTTTTATTTAGACTGAATCATTTGTGTCTTCATTCTACTGTATGGAAAAGGGAAGTTCAAGACAGTTTGTAAATTGTCTGAACCATTTATTGGTTGCGTATTCCACCAAAGACAACTGGCCAACCACATTGTACCTACATGTATATGAATTCCAATGATATAAACTCTACTAACTAACAAAAGACATTTTTAAAACCATTTCTGTGTATTCTAAACTTTTTGTATCGTCTCCGTTGTATTTTTGGTGGCAACGGCTGCCCATACTTCTAGCTAGAATGTCTGTCTGTCTAAGCTTACATTGTTCATTGTCTGTCAAATACAGTAAACATCCGCATATAAAAACACACAATTTCGGAGGTCAGGCTGATTGAGTTCTTATTTATCAGGTGTGTAGTGACAAATCAGCCTCAAAATGCATTCTTATTTAGCAATACTATCCAAAACATGTTGCTAGAGTGAGCATATTTTAGGAAAATAAAATAAATATTTATTCTGTAATTTGATTTTATTAACAAATGAACACAATCAATAAAATCAGCCTAGAGGAATGAATATTCATTTAACAATCACTTTTGAACATGAACAAGTAAATACATCAAACAGCACACACGAACTTACACGTTTTGTAATTATGACACTTTTTCCATTTTATAAGAACACGTTGCAATTTTCAGGCTGATCTTCTTCTTATATAATAGGGCTTTATTGGCCATATTTCTGCCTGCTGTTCTTAATCCATTTGTTCTTATATGTGGGCGTTTACTGTAGCATTCTTCTTCGATTTGTCGTGGACTCGTGCAATCCAGGTAACTTGACTATGTTACCGTACATTTACATAGTCATTTTAGTTAAAGTAGCCTTTAAAAGTTTCCTAGCAAGTCTTTTACTCCACATACCTTATATCAATCCATAATCGTGTCCCAAACAGAAGCGCAAATACAATAGCACATGCAATAACTGCCTAATGAATTTGCTCGGTTACCAAGTCCCTCAACGCCTGAGTGGCTTCAGCACTCGATAACATACCTCGAATGGCCTTGTTATCTTCGGCCAGTTTTCGCAATCCCATGACGTCACCCGTAATCAGAGCTTCGGATTTCTGCGATTGATACCTTCCCAAATCCTCTGACAGTTTCTGTTTAATATTTCTCCTTGCGAGCGAGCTATTTTAGCTTATTTAGCCCATAAAGATACCACTGTTTACGTTTATAATAAATATTGTGATGAGTGTAGTATCTATTCGTTGTCTTTTGCCTTTGTTTTTGTGCGGGACGTTCCGCGGATGTTATGCAACAATATTTGACAAGTATTCATTGAAAAACATCCATCGAACGACCCCGGCTCGAATTCATGAATAAGGCCATGGAGGAAAGCATAAAAAAAAATGATAAACCGCTGCCACTTGTACTAGTTTTTCAAACTATTGGCGGGAATTTGAAGTGTAGTTTTCATTATCATGCCGGTGGTAATGAATGCTTGAACTAAGCTCTCTGATAATCTCTTCTCTGTTTTCACGGCTGATGAGGCGTACAAGTTAATCGAAGATTTTGAGACTAGAAATACGGTAAAGTTTTCCTGCTACAAGGCAAGCAAAGGGTTTGGAAACACAGGTAAGAACATATCAATATCTTATAGCCACTGGCACTGACAGACTGAGAGGATAAACTGAAGGTGATAGTCTTTATAAACTCAATGTTAAACTATGATTAACCGTGTCATATACTAAGAAATACAGCAAGAAAAAAATATACTTCTGTGAATCTCAATTCCCGAAAGTGACGAATATCATTTCCTTTGAATATCCTTTTCCTTTGGTCAAGAAAGAGTGAGTGTCAAAATGATTTTTCGAGGGAGGGGAGGGGGAAAGCACGAAACGAACTGTCAATACCGCAAAGTAGATAAAAGTATCGGCCCCTCAGGTTCTATACTGTCTGAAAAATAAATCAGGCTCCCAACTTAGGGATCATATCAAAAAAAAAAAGTTTGCATGCTGAGGACCACGCAACGAAGACCCTTCCCACCACCCCCCTCCCCACAACCCTTTATCTGTCTAGGTTTCATTTTACTATGAATGTGCTCTCAAAGAAATGCGCCCATCGCGATTAAAACTGTCTTGTTCGATCTTTAAAGCCGACCTTCTTGCATTTCGCTAAACAATTGTTGTACATGTGTATAGACCCAACCAGCAGTAAACACAGAGCCTTCTGGGAGGACCCCCAAGATGCGTAAGGAAGTCAGGAGGGCGGCGACAGACTCAATTTAAGTGGCATTCCATATATGCTGGTCAACAGCAAAATATATACGACTGCCAACATGGAGTCGATCAAAATAAAGCATTAAAGCGAAAGCTTGCTGCAAGAGAAGTGGTAAGCTAGCATTATATTTTAATTGCCTTTCTTATGAACTGGAAAATAGTTTTATAAAACTGTTGTTAAAATTAAGTATTAATCAGGTTATCTTGCATTTTCAAAAGGATGACGATTTCTTGTTCAAGAAAAGGCGTTTCTGGGTACAAAATACCAAGAAAGTGGACTGTACAGCCCAAATAAAGCTGAGAGAAGTTATTATGTTTCCAGATTACAAAGTACAAAGAATATGATCCCACGTCTGAATTCCCTGCAGTCATATAACTAACGGTTTTGATTTTTTTTTTATAGATCGAAATAGACTCAAAGAAAAGATGAAAGAGAGCATCTTGTAAACTGAGAAAAGATCTTGCCAGTGGAAAAGCAACTTGGAAGCGTGGAATATACGTTCACTTCCCCAATAGCCTTTTAGTTCTTAGAAACTTGCCATACCCAGTCTGTAAAATATTTGAAGTGGTTTTATTTATAAGGAAAACCATTATT
>OMLO01000913.1_pt1 | contig 21331 bp, 8 predicted proteins | sample 1674811 | NCBI WGS metagenome assembly OMLO01 (sample SAMN06265003, study PRJEB25207) | coral metagenome | isolation source: Coral host | place: Mexico:La Bocana,Puerto Morelos, Mexico | collected 2008-11-13 | reverse complement strand
GACAAGATAAACGATAGAAGACAATGGATTGTGGACGAACTCAACTGCTTTAATGCGACGCCATCTTGGATCGGTTCCACAGGGAGCCCGAATACTACACCGCCTAGAGTATGTCAGGCTTAAAGCAATTCCCAAGACTCCAATCTTCCTCCTGTCATTTGCATCTACTTTGATTCAACTGGGGTCGAGTTGCATTTGACGAATATAGTCGAGATGTTTTCTAGCCATGTTTCTGTTGTTCGATACTATTTTCCTATCCTTATCTTGGTTATTCTGAGCGAAAGAAAGAATTGATATAACGAATCACATTGCCTCTTCAAGCATTTTGTGATTTTTATGTTCTTGGACAGTTAAAATTTAAGACAATTATTGCACTTTCACTCTTTAACTTCGCAATAACAGCTACTGTGTTTTATTCATTGCTCCTTCAACGAAGTTCTACAGGTTAGATCAAAGTCTTACATTCTTTTTTTTTTTAGTCTTAAATTCTGCTAAACTTACCCGAAATGACCTATAACCTTTACTGAAACATCAACTCTAAGTTGAATGCCTTGAAAAAAACCTGTTGACTGACTCTTTTCCAATTTAGGATTTGGTCAAAAGTATGTTTGTATACAGAGAGACGGTGAACGCCTCCGCTTTTTTCCACAGAGCCGCCTGTACCTCAGCCTTGACACCTAGAAAGAGGGGAACTCCAGACACATGATTTTATCGGCTAGATTCGTAGACTAAGATTTTAATTAATTTAATTCTCAACATCCACCGGTTAGGCTCCACCCGAATCCCATTAGATTATGGCACCTAAGAATCTTCTAAAATTCAAAAAGGGATAACAAGAATAATTTTCAGGGAAGTGGCATATGAATGGCACTTGCGGTCAGAATTTTACTTCTTATTTTATTTCCTTTGTTGAAGAAAACATTTAAGGTCTATAAGCACTGAGATTGAAGGGTTTTAGCTAGACATCAACCACTAGATATTTTTGGGAATTCTAGACAAATCAAAACTAATTTTGCGAAAAGATACGTAACCGAATTTGAATGGATTTACACAGAAGTACTGTACCTTTTGCTACGGTATAAAATTCATCCTTAATTGAAATTTTTAAAGGATAAAAATCACTATACCAATTAACGCACACTTCAGAGTTTCAAAGAAACATTTTATTTACGTAAGAAGATATACACACAGGACTCTAGTTATTTGAATCTTTGACTGATTTACACTCTCTACTTTTACAATTAATTGCCTTTATTTAGGCAGCAATATTAATAGTATATTCACTATTTAAATTATGCAAAATTAAATTTTGTATATTTGTTGTACTTTTAATTCCAAAGTTTCCTTGCGATGGCATCCAGTTTACTTTCGATCACAATCTACTTAGTTTGCAAGATTCTGACACATTCTTTCTCCTCGTCTTAGGTCACTTTCCTGCAACTTAATTATATACAAATCAATCGGTGAGAGTTGAAAATTTTCATTTAAGCTAACAAAAGTAGAGATATCAAGAAAAATCTATCCTTCATCCTAGCTTTTTTTACAGAAAATCAATAGCCATAAAGTGCCTTATAATATGGCCGGTATGGCCTGTTAGAGCTGTAATAAGGCCTGTAAGAAGGCGGGTAGCCATAGTTGACAGGGTAGTCAGAAAATTGCCGATAATCCATGGAGGGAGGACCGTAGGATTGTGGGGATGGTGGAGCAGCGGCGGATGGGCTACCAACTGGAGGCGGGGGAGCGGGAAAGGGAGGAGGATTTGAAACGGCTGGAGACGGAACCGGGATAGGCGGGGGAGAAGATGGCACTGGTATCGGAACAGGAGGAGGTGGAGCTGGCACTGGTGATGGAACTGGAGGTGGCGGTGAAGGTTGTGGTGGAGGAACCGGCGGAGGTGGGGAAGGTTGTGGTGGCGAAGGTTGTGGTGGCGGTACCGGAGGTGGCGGTGAAGGTTGTGGAGGCGGGACTGGAGGTGGTGGAGATGGCTGTGGTGGGGGAACCGGAGGCGGTGGAGATGGTTGTTGTGGTGGAACTGGAGGTGGTGGGGAAGGTTGTGGTGGTGGAACCGGTGGTGGTGGGGAAGGTTGTGGTGGTGGAACCGGTGGTGGTGGGGAAGGTTGTGGTGTAACTGTCGGAGTTGGGGTATTTGGTGAAATATGTGCACCAGTGTGGAATGTCGTTTGTACTGTGCTCGGGGTTGGAGGAGTTGGTTCAGTTTCCTCCTCTTCTTCCTCCTCTTCTTCCTCTTCTTCTTTTTCGTCACTGTTATGTATAGCGTAAACTGTCACACCTGTAAGTCACCGTTTAGGAAAAACAATTCTGAGTTTTCTACTGTTTGTGACAGTCGTAGTATTTTCTTAAGTCGCGTACGTACCGTTGCCAGTTTTGTGTCACAGTCCATTTAGTCCTCCTCCACCAATCTCCACCACCCCTTACATTGAAGGGTTAAAGCATGGGATGCAGTGTATATGAAACAAAGCCAACTCCAAAATCAAAGCTAAAGATCCTAATCTGTTTCTCTTACAATATGAAACTAGCCAGGGTAAACTGAATTCTCTCTCAAAACCCCATTCAATCATTCTGGGTACAGACGTTTATATCTGAGATTCGAGCCAAACAGTTATACATTAGATAGGTTTTTAAAGTAGCTAAGCTTATTAAAATAGATGAAAAAATAAATAGATAAATAAATAAACTGGAATTGGTAGAGGCACGTCCCACAGAAAGACTTATCGTCCATCTTTTCAAGATCTGATTGGAATTTAAAGTAATGGTTTTGTGCTGGAGGGAGCGCGAATAAACAACAAACTCAGCACCATCCTTTCTCCTCAAGATTAGTTTTCAATTATTAGTTTCCAAGTATACCACATGCCGCAGCTGAATCAGTGGTTTTAATTTCTGACAATACTGAGAGATGAACATAACCCGTAATTTAACTTCCACTGTTTAACTGTTTGAGATATTACCTTACTCTATGCATGCTAGGTCTTTCCAGTCTCACGTAGATTATTCATGGCTCCTCAGACTAGATTTTATTTGGTTTCGTTTGTACGGGACGTAGTACATAACAGGTTGACCAAACTGAGGAGGTGGTGGTGGTGGAACTGGTGATGGTGGCGGTGGTGGAGGAGGAGGGACTGGAGGCAACGGAGCGTAAACGTGTGGAGCTGACATATAACGATCATTAATACACTGTAACATTACCAAAAGATTACCACTTAAATCAGAGTGTAAGCTTTCCTAAAAATAACCACATTTCTTATAAAACCTACGGAGAAAAGGAGGTGCTGAGTATGTTGACCAGTGAAAATTAGTTTAAAGTAGATTTTGCAGTTTAATTGGCACCTCAAATATAATTAGACAACAAGTTGTAATTACTGTTTCTAAGACTTTGTTAAAAACGCAAAAGCTATACCAACGTCTTTCTTCAACTTTAAGTTGTTACAAATTGTTAGATATATGTCTTTACTTACGTATGCAACTGTTTCCTTGCATCTGATACCCTGGTATACATTGGCATGCTCCTTGTACACAAGTAGAGTAGATGGGACACACTGTGGGACAGCGCTTATGACGAGCTAGAAAAAGTTTTTGAGATAACTTAAATTCTTTACATCTTTGTTTGACAGTTAATGGTGTCGTGTTTTCTTATTGAGAAACTAACTGAAAAATTACAAAAAAAATCCAACAGAAACATTATAATAGCTTGATTTGGCGCACACGTGTGTTATAACCGACCAGTTAACTGCGATTGAAAAGCGGAAGAAAATAACAGTGTTGGCGATGATAAGTATAGAAAACTCCGTCTCAAACATGTAATCACTTTAACAAATAGATTCCATGTTGTCGTGTTTCTGCTCAGCAATTGATCATAGATGACGTGAAAACGTGGTAAGAACAAAAGTGGCAGACAAACCGATAGCCGAGTCACTGATGCTCTTACCAAATTTAACGTCGTCACCGGTGATCAATTTCTGAAGAGACGAAAAGCAACATAGAATCTATCTGTTTTATATAATAGAAAAACAAAACAACGAAAAGAATGTTAATGACGTCATCTACAGGCTTGTCTTCTAATCGATCATAGATACGAAAAATGCAAGAATGTTTTGGACTGATTATATGATTAAGATTAGATTACCTTTGACACATTCATAACCTGTTCCTATGTAACCTGGCATACATCTGCAGCGTCCTCTGACGCACAAAGCATGGACATCACACTTGGCACACTTGTCAACTGTTATAAAGATATCAAAAGAACAAAAACGTTTTCAGATATAATTATGTGCTCAAAGACGTTGACCCACATTCATAGACTGTAGACGTTAGAAAAGCATAACGCTCTTTCATTCGGTTTGAACTACACCGGATTGGAGATTTTACTTTGTTGTGTTTGCTCCTTTAGTACATGCTGGAAGTCATCCAATTCATTTGCTCCAACCAACATTGTCAAGTTCAGGGTAAATTAAAACAGACAAAATGTAATTAGCGGTAAAAGATTCCATGAATTTCAATGAAAATGTACACATTTTACAAACAGCCCCAAAAGGTCCATTTGACAAAAACTATTGACACAATTCTTTACTGCTAGCCATTGAGTCTCCCCACCATAGCTTTACATCGACTGACAAAGTCACAAAATGTTTTTCATACTTAAGCCGTATATGATCTTTGTTCCGGAATGTTCGGTTGATATTCTGAACTACATGGAAAAGTATGCATGTTACTATTACCTCAGTCACTGTATGTAGCTTAGAGAAATTTCAATTGTTACCTTCACAGTGTGCTCCGGTATATTGCAAATCACAGTGGCAGTCATATCCGCCTTGAACTTGAACACAAGTAGCGCTATTCAGGCAAGGATTTGGATGACAGTAATCTTTAGTTGGAGTGACTGGAAGTGAGAACGTAAACAAAACAAAAGTTATCCAAGACGCATGAACTATCCTACGGCCCATCGGATCGTGTGTGGCAAGATGACATCAGTTCCTTAACATCAGTTCTTTTCCTTAACGGCACCTGTTTCAGTTGAAGAGAGTCAGGTATTCTCAAACTGATCTCTAACCTGTTAAACACCGGCTGAATACACTTGAAGCTCTTTAAAGTTCAAGATTTGCTGAACCTCTCGATATTATATTTCCTGGTATTATAATTACTAACACTATTCGACCGTGGGTATTGACTCAAAAATTATAACGAGCATTTTTATTCCAAAGTAAGTTCTAAGTAAGAAAAATAAACTTACAAGCCATTAAAGAAAGATAAGATAACCAGAGAATGAGGAAGACGGGCAGTCAAATTCCAAATTCCACCCAAAAAGATCGAAGGCGTTTAATAGTTTTACGGTCTCTGACTCGGTTTCCTTAGCACGACTGCCTATCACCATTCTGACAGGAAGTGGCCTCGACTCTTAGACACTTGATCAAAAGAGTCACTTTTAAACTGATCAACTGTTTATCACGAGGAGGAAGCCACTCTTACGATCAATTTGACAAGAGTGGCTAGTTGTACTCAAACAAAAGTTGTTTTGTAATTGCTATCTTGAACATGATTTATGAAAATAGTTATGACATACTCTGCAAGTGATGCCAGATAAAACAATCTGCTGCTCGGTTTTTCTTTTTCCACATGGACAATGCATAAAATAGTCAAAACGAAATAATCACCTTTTTTCTTTTCGCATCGATCTCCAGAGAAGCCAGGTTGACAAATGCAAGTTTGCATGTTGCCAACGGGTTTGCAGATGCCGCCATTAAGGCAATAACCTGGTGTGCATATTTCTGTTGACAAGAAGGCAAAGGACAATAAGATATTACTTGGTACAAAATTTCTTGTGTTAGAACCATGTCCATTTATAACTGTTCAATACGTGTAAGATAGGTGGGCTAACTCTTTTCTCAATTTTTTCTCTTTTTCTAAAGCGTACTTTTTGGATACTGACTATCAGTTATTTCTTACCATTTTCGCAATGCGTTCCAGTGAATCCTTCAGGACACCTGCACACGTACGCTGTATTAGTGTTGATAGACTGACAAGTTCCTCCATTTCTACAAGGGTTGGACTGGCAAGGATTGTTGGTTCCTGCATGAGAACAACAAATATTCCTTTAGTTTTCTGATCTATCACGGCTGCTATTGGACTGGCTATGGGTCATGCGTATTTGAACATTGAACGATCAATTTGTTTTGATTAAGATTAATGATTTGAACGCTGTTAAAAGACCATTTTGCTAGATTGTGACAAGGATTTTCTCCTTGCCATGTTTGAAAATTCTGTAAATAGTTTCGCGCATGCTTCATTGCACGTTTTCCACGCATAAATTGAGACGTCAATTAGATTGACTTTTAATGGTTTCCTTTTCATCTATTGATGAGATCACTTCCTGTGAATATACTATAACAATTTTTAATCTTGGTGAATAGCGGCAGAATATTAACCTCGATTTCAAAGAGTAATTGTTAATTGTTATACCCTTTAAGTTATTCCTCGTGATCTAGCCATTCAAATGCTGTGATAATAAATATAGTTTAATACTAGCCCCGTTTGTTTCCGTGTGTATACATAAATCAGTTTTTTAGTCACAACTCATTTTCATTCGCTTTTTACTTATAACTATACATATTCACTGTCTGGAAAATTGCCCAGCATGTTCAGACATACCATACGGACAGCAAAGTTATATCGTTTTGGGATGAGAATTTCCAACAATCGTTGAAATGCTCTTTTCTTGAAGCATACATAACAATTTCTAAAAAGATATCGCTTCTGTCATACATGTACGTACTTCCTAGGTAACATCCGTCCTCTCTGAAATCCATTTCATCGCTTTCACAATAGCAGCCTCCGTCCGCATCACATTTCTGCGCGTAAACAGGAGGGTTTGCTAAGGGGTTACCTTTCGGGCAGCCGCATTCTTAGATCGAAGGAAAAAACAACGACATTCACGTCAAAAAGTACAAGAATCTTAAAAGATAATAAAAGTTATGTAGTAAAAGTTAAAGGTGATGATAGATACTTATGGCTCGCTCTCGCTCAAACCCTTCGTGCTTTTTGGCACATAGGGCGTTATAGACTTGCTAGTTAACCAATTTGGCTATTTACATAAACAGTGCTAGTACTATACTTAATTACGTCAGTAGTACGTACTCCTTCTGCCGTATAGATATTTCAAGATGACTTCGAAGAGAGAGTATACGAGCCTAATTTCTAGGCGGCCTGAGGCGAGTCCTGTAGGCCTCAAATAGACCACTAAATGATGTGCCCTATACTTGCTAGACCTATAAATTCATTAGGACTAGGTTCAAGAATATCATTAACAAAAGCAAATTACACGTATCATTTAGGACTTGCGTTAAAAGCTACAAAATGAATGATTGCCCAACCAGCTGTTCAGGTCAAACATGGCGCAGAGACAATGTGACGCTGGGTATAGCATGTTGCCAAAACCGTTCGTGAAAACTTTTAACAAGCAATTGGGAAAGTAATGGTGGGTTACCTTTACAGGTTGGTCCCGTATACTTTCCTTTACACTTGCAAACTGCCTTCCCGTTTTCATCCACACAGGTTCCACCATTCTGACACGGATTACTCAAGCACGCATCGATGGCTGTAAAAAATTATATCAAAGTCTGTAGCATTTCATGAAAAATGTGATTGTTATTTAATTTGCACATTAGAATATCAAAACAAGAATGTTAACAATGATGATTGAATGTTAACAATGATGATTATTATTCTAGTGAATTATTATTCCAGTGAATTATTATTTTTGTGAATTATTATTCTAGTGAATTGAAAAGTGATATAACTTAAAATATTACTTTTACTTACGGCGTTCGCAATTTTCACCCGTGTATCCGTTCTCACAGACGCATGTAAATCCACCATCACGTGTTTCTACGCATTTTCCATTATTTTTGCAGGGATTGGGAACACAAGCATCCTTTTCTAAAACATAAGACGTATTACTAAGAATAAGACTAAGAATACGTATTACTTCAGTCAGTTGTGTTTAAAAACCGTTATATCTTTATTATGATTCTGAAGCGTTTTTCAGTACTAACTAGACGTTAGTGTTTACTTTTTCCAAGGTAAACTGTGTGTCAAAAAAGGAATTGAGACAAAAAATCACTCTCGATAGTTATAGTAGCAATTTTTCTTGAACAATTCTATCCAAGGGGAAAGGTGGTTATGAGGTTAACCCTATGTAAAGCACCAGCCCGTGAAACAAGGCCAGACCACAACACCTGAAACAGCGTGCCCTACTCTTTAAAGTTCCCTGTAAACCAGAGGTCGGGGCCTACGGTTTATAGTCCTTATCCAAGACGACTTAACGTCTAACCTATTGCAGATGAATTTCCAGACGATAACTTATGGAACTGAATTCAGAGCTGTCCCCAATCTTGCATTAGACGTATCTAATTTATCTTGTTTTGAATAACCAGACCTTGGTCACTTGAAAATTCGGTGACGTACTTCTTACCTTCACAGTGCTTGCCACTTGTTCCTGGAGGACATTCGCAATCATACTCTCCAGCCTCCAGTTCTTTGCACTTAGCATTGTTCTTACAAGGATTTGGGTGGCAAGGGTGAGGAATTTCTTAGTAAAAGAAAGCATTAGTCAGAAAAGAGAGGCAATGTGATGTGGAAACAAAAGTAAATAGATATCGTAATTCCTATACAGCTTCTCAAGGAAGTTCACTTCGTCCTTACTTCTGCATGTGAAGCCATTTCCATAAAATCCTTCCACGCAAACACAAGTGTCATTGATGCATTTGGCATTGATGTCGCACTTTTTACAGATATCCACTGCAAGAAAAAAAAGTTGAATCGCAATCATAACCAGAGGACTTAAAATTGTTTAAGACATGTCTAAGTAAACCATTAGGCATATAGCTCTTGTATACTTTACATAATCAATGTATTATTGATTGATTGATTATTGATTGTATTAAAACAACCGAAGATTTACGATTGTTGTCCTTTAGGTGCATTTTGGGAATCGATACTATTTTCTTAGTCATCTAGGAGGTACTGTCACCTTTCTTTCGTAGAATTTCGTTTCTGTGATGCCCTGAACTAAAATCATTTTCTGATAATCTTCATGAACTAACAACAAACCATTATCCCTTTGATGATAAAATAACACTGGCACTTTATACAAAATCGACCCTGATTATGATATTTTGGAAACAAGTGAGATTAGTCCAACAGAATTTTGTCCATAGCTTTCAAATTTTTTAAACAAATTTCATATCGTTTGTTTGATTCACCTGTGTCATTAAAAAAATTAACTTTTTTTCTTTAGAGGCTGAACGTTCATCTCTCTCAGCAAGAGCATATATAAATGATATTGCACTGTTAGTTTGCACGTGATCACTGAAACCCAAGCGTATTTTACCTTCACAGTTAGATCCAGAAAAGCCTGCCTGGCAGATGCACAGGTAGTGAAGAAAGCCGTGGTTCCATTTATCAGGGTAGGCGTTATAACCACTGTACGAGTCGATACAGACACCACCGTTCAAACAAGGACGATTGTAACAAGGATGAGGAACTGCAAACAAAGATTTGTTGGGTTTTTTTTTTGATACAGTCAAACCTGTCCAAAATGGTCACCTTGGGAACAGATGGAAGTGGCTTTTATAGGGGGGTTGGGGTATAATTTAAAACCTGTTTTTTCGCGAGTGGGACATTTTTTGTCACAAAAATGCTTATCTTACGTCATCGTTGGAGCACAAATTGTTTCTTTCTCTGCTCATAAAATTACCTAAAAATACTGAGTAAACACTCTACTGGAAAGATAGAGAACTGAAGTCGAGCCATATTGGTGAGCTGGATACAAAATACCTTTCATAAGAATTGAACAGGAAAACGGACCCGTGACACAAAGCTGAAAATACGTACATCAGCTGTATTTTGGCTAACACTCCCCAAAATAGCACGTGTAAGTGAATATAGCTCTCAGAAAAAATGCTGTGGATAAACGAAAAGGTAAATTTGTTAGAACTTACTTTCACACTTATTTCCTTTGTAAAGCGGAGGACAATAACACTTGGAATGACCATAAAACACTCGACAATGTCCGCCATGCAAACACGGGCTGGGATGACACACGTGACCTAGAAAATAAAGGGAATGAATGGACGTGTGAGTACAGGTTCATCATTCCTCTTTCTCTGAGAGATTGAAAAACACGATCTTCTTTTTTACAGACATGAAAATGAAAAGTGATAAATATCTGCTAAACTTGATGTTCTAAGATACGTCCGATTGTCGAGTAACTAGGCAATATAGCTATCCACAAACATTTGTGTGTTTGTAGATTGTTTGCTTGTGTTTTTTGAGTGAGTTTTCTGAGTGGTTTTGTTTGTTATTTTTTTTGTTACTGGAGGGCACTATGAAAAAAAAAGTTACTTTCGCAGTTGCTTCCAGTGTATCCCAGTCTACATGTGCAGTTATATCCAAATCCATCCTCATGGCAAGTTCCAGCATTTAGGCAAGGGTTCGTGTAACACTGCTTTGTCTCTAAATTATTGCGAACAGAAACAAGATAATAAGTGTACAACTTAGAATAAAAAGACATTCGTGGCGTCAAATTCTCTTGTGTGAGGTCTGACATAGGGGAGTGGGAAGGTTGAGTAAAAAAACCAAAACAGTCTTTGAAACAACTTAAAACAACCTCACAAAAAGCTGGTTAAAATTATCCATAACTGTAGTTATTTTATTAATGGGGTGAATCGGCTGGAAAAGTGACTTTAGATCACTCTATAATGTGTAAATGTGTTGTCTCCCTGAACATCTTGGTTTCTATTTGTCAAACTCCTTCAAAACGTCATCTAATAGTTTGCCATCTGGTGAAAACGCTTTTTTTTTTCCTTTTTGTTTCTTTTTTTTTTAAATTAAGTAAAGCAAAGCAAAAACGTTTATACTGAAAGCGTACCTGTACACAAAGTTCCCTTAAACGATGGAGGGCAAATACAGATATATGTATCATCTTTTGACTGCTGACAAGATGCACCATTTTTGCAAGGATTAGGGTCACACTTGTTTATAGCTGAAATGCAATCAATGATTTATCCAACTGTAAAACTTTTCATCCTCATCTGCACACAACACATCCCTCCATTAACAAGCAATGTCCAACGTTACTATGTAATGAATACAAATTAGATTTTGAAAAGTATCATATCTTGGCACTTACAGTCACAATGTTCTCCTTTGAATCCCTCCTGGCAAATACAAGAGAACTTTTCCTCTGAATCAGATCTAGTACACGCGCCGCCATTTTTACAAGGGTTTGGGTGGCAAGGATTAGGCTCTGCGAAATAAGTCAAAATACAAATAGGAGAACGATAAAAAAAAACATAAGCAAGCGTTTTGAGCTAATCCAACCCCGATAAAACTGATTATTATCCTCAACAAAAAAATTATCTTCATTCAGCATTTTAGCGCTATTGGAACATTGTTCATGATTATCCTGTACTCACTGCCCGCTAATTGGTTGTTTTCCTTTAGACTTGGAACTTAAAATAAGAGTGAATGTATAAACCATCCGCCCGGACAAACAAAGTGACTGTTGTAGAGAGGTCGGCCTTAGTAAAGCTTCGATCTATGTTTAATTTTAAGAAGCTTTGTTCTTACCTTCACAGACAGCACCAAGAAATCCATGAGCACAGTTGCATTTGAATGCACCAGAAATTTCCGTACAAGTAGCTCCGTTTTTACAGGGATTTGAAGCGCAATAGTTTCTGTCTGAAACATAAATTGATCAATAATTATTGCATTTAAATAACGTTTGTAAAATGTTATGAAAGCCAATGCTATAGGTTCGAAGGCATTTAATTGTCGAAAATGATATAAATAACTAGAGAAAGATGAAATACGCTTTTTATAATGTTGATATGCTAGCAGAACTACAAGAACGTTCGCATTGCATGCCTACATGTATGTAAGCTAACCATGACACTTTGTGGTCGTAGATATACCAGGTGCTCGGCGTAAGATGACGAGTGTTGTTTATTAAACGGTTTGTTTGAGTTAATTCTTCGTCTCTTAATCATCCATTTTTGAAGTAATCAACATATGAGAGATATTAACACTTTTGCTTTACGCCTTACAGGTGTGACGAGGGAATAGACGAGGAACTCTTTCTAGTCGGCCGTGTTTTGTTAGCCGTTTCGTATTTATTCTGTTTTATTCGTTCATAGGTTAGTATCACCGTTTGAGTCTAATTTCCCCCCGAAAGTATCGTCGCATTTGTCTCGTCATCACGCATTCAGTGATTAACCATTCCCCGTAAGCTCACACAAGAAAAACCTACCGTTACACAATGAAGCACTTAGAATTTAACAGGTCTCCTAAACAAGCTTTATCAGTGCGAGACGTAAGCAAACCAAAAACATCTAGATCAACATTATCGGTCTGTGGCACTCCATACTTCTCAGTTGTCAACTGGTGTCCCCACCAGTGAAAGAAAAATAACAGAAGCTTTCCACAGCCAAAGAACTCCTTTTTCTTGCTTTCCTTTTGTCTTCCTTCTTTCTACTGGATTTTGATACATTGGTTTTGAAACCAATGGAATAGGTGGCCTTATCTTATCTATTATCTTGAATGCAAGTTGAGACTCTCTGCTATGAACATTTTTCTCATGACACTGGGGTCACTGCCTGCCCTCTCTTTGAAGCTGTCATAGAATCGTGACAACAACTCATTCCCAAACAAGCAACTAGCTGAGCTAGCTGAGCTGCAATCTAGTGACTAAGAAGATCCAGACGACTCAGAAGACGATACACAATCAGACTCTTCAGAAATGGGCGACTTTAGCGAACACAGTTATGAGGTACTCTTTGTCCCAGACTCTGATGTCGAATGCGTCTCAGTACATAGCAAGTAAAGGATTCAGGTATATTTACTATATTTGCAGGTGGTGGTGGGGGGGGGTCGTAATAATTTTGGGGGGATTTGGAGGGGGTCAAGGCTAATTTGCCTTTGTTGAGAGGGGGTATTGTGTAATATTTCCCCTTGCGAGACTCATTTGTCGGCCCCCACCCTCCTGATAATTATTGCACAGTCCCTAACATCACCAAAAAATAACATGAAAATAGCTTAGAATGTCTATTTGATCTCATCTCAGTAGATACTTGTAGATAGCACTCTTACCTTCGCAGTTCTTGCCCCGAAATTCTTTCGGACATATACAAAAGTAATCATGATGTAGTTGTACGAATATCCCTCCATTTTGGCAGGGATTCAAGTGGTCTGTAAGAGAAGAGAGATTTTACAGAGTAAACAAAATCAGACAATATTATACTTCTATATTTTGTATTACATATGTCGGTCATAATTTTGCTATGAGCCTCGCAAACACCTGAGCTAGAGCAAAATATGGAATTTTGAATTATAAACAGAATCTTAGGGAACACAGCAATTTTTTAAGTTAAACAATGACCATGCAGGTCATTGGACGCGAGTATATTTATGCCTTCAATAAAACACGGACTACACAAATTAAATAGAAATCCTGTAGCGTTGAGTTCTCGTTCAAGAATTTAAATTTTGCATGGATTCATGTTGCGAATCACCAGTTCGCGCCAGTCATACAAATAATTGTGATATTTTACCGGAAAAATCTTAAACAAAACAATGTTTATCAAGTCAACTTCTCGTAAACCCAAAACGGGAACTTTAATTGACAAAATCAACATGAATGTTCTTGTAACTTATAACAGGTGTCACAAACACGCAGTTAAAGAAAAAACAAAGCTTAGCGAGACAAAAGCCAAATAAACACGTTAACCACAACCGATCAAACACTATTTTTTACAAATTTAGTTGCAGAGTTTAGGTAAGCATCTCCATTATTTCGCAATGAGAATTTAACGAATTTACAGAATCTTCCTATGGACGAAAGGGTTAAATTGCCAATCTACCTAACGTTATGCCATTCAACAACAAACCATGGACAATGTCTGGAAATTCTTATTCGTGAGCTGCGTTTGTACAAATATTACAATTTCAAACGTTTTAGACCAAATAAAAAATTGTTCACAGGATGTTTCTTTTAGCAGTTAGTCGCAGTTAACAACGAAGACGGTAAAAAATTTTCTTATCCGTTGGAAGCCCATAATCTTATCAATCAGAGACAATAAAGCGACGATATATATAACAAAAACATCGATAAATTTCGCTAATTTTCGCTAATTAGAACAATTTGTTTTTTTCTGAAATGAGTAGGCGTACTATAGACATCGTCTGGCTCACTGCCTCGTTAAATACATCTCGAATCCCGGTCGAGTGCAAGGAAATCTCATTCCATATCAGCAAGTTCACTACCTGTTTGAGCTTTCACATCCAATGCGAACCTTAACCTCTTTTTGTTATCAGTGTTAACAAGTCGGCTCATACTCACACTTGGGGCGCAGATGGAGATGTGAAACATGTACATGTGAAGGTACAGCGTAAGGAATGGGGAACGGCTTTGGCACATACTGTACGGACACCACAGGATACGGCTTTGGAACAAAATGGACGTGATGACTATAAAAAGGTCCTTGAATAATAGGGTGATGCGAATATTCCCCAAAATTATGGGGATACCCATTGATGCCACTCAAATATCTTCGATTGCCATTTGTCTCTTTAACTTGTAGAGCTGTAGAATTATTTTTCATAGTATTTGGCACATCAGCGGGGCTTTCGTCTTTTACTTCTCTGACATTAAGTCCATGTGTTCGATTGTCTTTTTTTTGAAGGAGCTTCGTCTTCTTTTTCAGATTTACAGTATGGCGTTGGCCCGTTACAGCAACGCCGGAATGAGCACATATACAGAATACTTCGTACACGGCTAGGAGTTTGAAGAAAAACATAATATTTGTAGAGGACTTCAGAACCTCGAGGAAGTTAAATCATTCCATTGTTAATAAAGATACAGTCTTTCGCCTAAACTGGTGAATTATTGATGCAATAACTGGTGCGTAAAAGTGGCAACTTTTTGTCCTTTTCCTTGAACCAATGTTGTCAGGGTGGAACAGCAATTAGGTTTACTAAACGGCTAACATTTTATTTGATGTCCGATTTAAATGTGGAGACCGTCTCCATTTTTGCAAGAATCGAGCATTTCTGGGTTATACAGAATGTAAAATATTGATATTTATTCTAAAAATAAATGACTCTCAAATTGGAAATTTTTAGAAAAGGGTAAACAATTAAAAGGAAAGCTGGTACTACGAAGCTAGCAGACATCTGTCAGTGCAGTACTTCCACTTCCATGCAATAGTTTGATTCCTCGAAATCAAAACTCACAATTCCGGTATATGGATCTTCACAGTTTTGGACAAATTTGTGTAAATATTCCCTAATTGGTTATTCAGACATGTTTTGAACTGAGAAAATTTTTAACGGTTTTTAAGTTCTTAATAATGCACCATAAAGTTTCGGATAAATCACAAGCTTGTGAAGCCGTTGCCTAGAATACTAGGCTGATCAATAGCTTACTCGTGGTTAAATTTACTTATCACATTGAATTCACTTAAACTGACAAATGTTTGCTCCCTTTTTAATTCAAACAATTACCACGTCTTGGTATAGGGTGGGAGTGAATTATTGCACAGTCTCAACAAAAGAAACAATGGAATCAAAGTTTTGGTGCTGTCTTTACCGATTTACAGGCCGACGTCATGGTCACATTCTACCAAAGAACTCATAAATTTAACAAAATAAACAATTTTTCTTCTTTACTTCGGCTAGGCACGTTTTTAAAAACGTAAATAAAGTAACGGGCTGTATCTCTACGAACAGGGATTGAAAAAGCTACAATCAACCGGCCTTGCGATTCATTGAGGCCGGTATGCACGCCCAACAAAGACTCAGCTGAATTAGAAGGTTTCTGAAAATCCGGAAATTGTCGAATTTCTGAAAAAAAGCCATTCAAACGAAACGGCTTCCGGAAATCCCAGAATGGAAGGGAAATAGAACGTACGAAACTCCCAGTAAGAAATATTCGAAAATCTCGGTTTACATGCTCCAAACCAGAATTTTTGTCGAATGAAAGCGCCATTGTCATTCACATTTTCAAAGTTTGATTTTAGATATTGGTTAGTTAACCGTTGGTAGTGGATGGTAACTCCAATTTAGTTGCCAATAGGGCATTTCTGAGTTGTCTTTTGCCTCTGGGTCAGAACAAGTCTTCATGCCGTGAAATGTGTTTCCCCAACAGGTTCATTTTCACGAAAATCAAACTCATTTTCATATAAAAGGTTTTGCACGAGACGAGATTTTGAAACAGAGGCCCAAGGTATCTCGGAAATGGCCTGTTCTTTCCGATAGACGTGAGATGTTTGTTCTAAGAAAACACAGTTTTTGTGCTGACCAAGTTTAAGTTCAGCCTCATTTGAATCTTGTCCCCGAATTAACGACTTCAAATAAACGCCCCACCCCCTTTCAAATCTGAAGGTTTCTTTTGAAATCGTGTCTCTATTCTAATAAACACCCCTTTCTTGTATTGTTTACCCAACAATGATTACCATACCAGTATACAAAACAAGTCGCTCATGAATAGATAAGTCTATTACCAGTTCTAATTCCAAACTGTTTTTAATATAGAAGGTTTTGACTGACGTGGCCTTCAGACAAGCAAGCGTTTACACTGGAAATCAGTTGGACTCCGATAGAGCAACATGGTCGCTATTTCATTTGTTTGGGAAACCAATATGGCTGCCGCGGCGTCATGTGAGAAAAAACTCTGTAGTTGAAAGTCTGTGGAGGCGCATTTTGAATCTTGGAGACACAATAATCAGGCAAACAGTATCACGCAGCATAGGACATTTCAATTAAAAATATCTTTTACAGTTGCTTTTTTATTTCGACCAAGTACACTGTACGAGGTTTTAAATTCATCTTCTTATATTTATTAGGGTACCTTCTGTGCCCTTGTTGTTGTTATCAGTGCACCCTCATTGGTCTGTCAGTAATTTGATTTTTTTTATATATATATATATATATCATTCTAATTATAACTATGGCGGGATTATTTGTCACGTACGTTCTTCTTAGGGGAGGGTGATTTAAATTATTTGAGCCCTGATATTTTCAAAGATATTCTTACTGTGACAAAACAGTGTTTTACTTCGTAAAGCACGGTTTCACACGCTTCAACTTAATTATCTGAGCATAATATAATGGCCACGTAAAAGTAATTTTGTGATATATTTTCAATGAATGCTTATCGGGCCCTTTTCAAGTATAACATCGGCCAATGTATTTACGTTACCCTGATTGAGCATCTACAATGTTCTTTCTAAAGTTGATGACTTACATCCACATTTATGCCTCAAAGTTTACCGAAGTTCTTCTCGTATCCGATTTCTCTTATTTTCGCCGGCACTTTTGATGATGGGACATTACCTGGACAATAATTTTGCTAAATTTTTGGTCACAGCAGCGCTTAAGTTATGCCCTCCTGAGTTTATTTTATTAATTCTGATGGTTACGACTGGGAACCGGCATAGACAGTATTTTAGCTTCAGTTCGTCAAGCGAAACAAGGCGTTCCAATATTGTGCACTGCAAAATACATGTGACATTTAGGGTCTGTTTCGTCGACCATTGAATATCTCTATAGCTTCTTTATTGGGATATTTTTTATGTAGTATTACAGATTATCGCGCAAAACTTGCACGCAATATTGTCCTTGTATGTGATAAATATTTTGAGCTAGTTCCTTTATCCCTGAAAGTAAAAAAAACTAACAACTATCCGAAATGTAAGAATGGGTGAGAAAATATCGCAAAACGCTATTTTATTTCAGGTATATACTAAATTAGGAAAATGCTTTAGGTGAGTCCTTTATGTTGGCGCGCTTTTGCTTTAGTTTCTTCACCTCTGACCTGAGGAAAGAAAACAGCACATAAGAATGTTATTATTATAGAACGTTGTGTCTTGGCTGGAAGATCCACAGACAGATTCCTATTGGTAGATCATTTCAAGTCTTCTGATAAATTATTCCATAATTGTCACTCCATTGCATGCTTTTTCAAACGGGAAAAAGGAAGCAATATTGCAAAATTGCAAAAAAAACGACACTTCCTTTAATCAATAGGTTAGCTTTTAATCGACAAATTATAGCATTACATACCATGAATCTTTCTTCTAAAGTTCTAAAGTTTAAATTGGTGATGGAAACAAAAAAACTGAAAGCTCTGTATGTAAAGGTTTAATGTCAACCGGCAACCTACAAACGGCCAACTTTGTAACCAACCAGCTTCGCAAAATATTAAATCATTGTGCCTCCACCTAAATACTCTTGACTTAAAACAACAAACAAGCTCAGTCTGAAAAGACGGAGTTGAATTCACAGTTAATTGTTGAATTCACAGTTAATTGTTGAATTCTCAGTGATTTCTCGTATGTACATGTATGTAAATGTTGCACATTTCAGTCATATCGGTAACAAGTAAAAAAACTTTGACCAATTCACAAATACTAGTTTAACCTCATCCTAGCCTTCTTATAAAAAGTAATGAGAAGAGTATTTGGACTTACTTTTTCCCTACTGTAGGTAAGCAAACCCCTTGCATGCACGTGTTAGGAGGATTACAATTTTGACATGATGGATTGACAGCTGTAAACAAAATAAAAGCGAAATGATACTTGTTAAAAACAAAATTGAACAGTATATACATTTCGCCGGTAAAATAAAAAAATTTAAGGTAATTTAAGTAAAATATGAAATTTAAGGTAAAAAGCTGTTAAAATTTTGAGTCTTAACGTTTTCGATCCATTTGATCATCCTCAGAGTCTCTGATGATGATCTGATGATGATCAAATAGATCGAAAACGTTAAGACTCATAATTTTAACAGCTTTTTACCTTAAATTTTATATAAAATAAAACAGCTTATCATCATTGTCGTCGTCGTGTCATCATCACCATCATCATAACTATCAATATACACCGTACGTCTTAAAAGATGAACGTGGAAATAGTTGTAATGCTACATTTGAAGGTGCCAAAAAGCAATGTTAGTTTAGAAACCTACACCCCTACCAACTTTTGAACTCCGTAACTCACGTGTGCAGTTATATCCATCCCCATTGTAATGCTCGATGCAAACACAAATCCCATTCTGGCATTGAGCAAATGGACTGCAGCCCTCACATTCAGATTCCTGATCTAAAAAAATTGAAAATAAGGGGTCGCAATGAGAATTTATTTGAAAGGTGAACGAGAAATTAAAGGAGAATCTTGAGCTCAAGGCACCAAAGGATCTATTCTAAGTCCAGCTCTACAAGTTTGACATTGTGGTGTTGAACCGTTTAAGTAAAACCACCGTAAGTCAAAACTCAACTCTGATTTATTGACTCCACGCTCGCATCGAGGGGAGTGGGAGTTCGTTTCTGACCGTGTATTCGTATGATTGAGAGATGTCACAACACAGCAGACAGTAGTTTGAGTTTGACAGCAGACGTCTATTTCCCGTTACGCTTGGATGTTTTGAGACAGACTGCTTATAGTCACCTATTCTTCATTCCACGACGAGAAACCTTCTGCATGTACCTAGAAGGTGAGACACAACCCCGTCTATATCCCTACTTTTCTGGTTCAAGGCAAGGTATGCATTGTATTCAAAGAATTGTTTTATAAAGGAATATGTTATTTATATAATTACTCTTTAACTACTGAAACTAAATTTCAAATTCAAATCTACACTACTCACCTCCTTTTTCGCATTGATACCCGTTACCATAATATCCATGTTTACAGCGACAGTGCCCATTAGCACAGATCGCGTTGACGTCACACTTTTCACATTCATCAACTGTAAATATTAAAGAAATGTAAATACCTCCTACAGAACGAAGAAGATAAATTCTCGCCATGGGAAGAAAAGAACACGAGGAAAGATAATAGTGCTTACTTTCACAGTTCGGTCCGCTGTACTGGGTGAGGCAGGCACAGTCGTAACCACCTCCGTTCTCTGCACATGTTCCTCCATTCATGCAGGGATTGGGATGACATGGAGACTTTACACCACCACCAGGACCTCCAGGTCCTCCAGTACCACCACCTATGAACACAATTCAGTGAAGGTTTTCAAACAAAGAACCGTAGACAGTTCGGTCTACAACTGGGTCAATACTTTGTGATGGTAAAATTGCTATTCTCCAGGCTTGGGTTGTTGAAAAGGAAGATATCTAGCCTTTGAACAAATTGGGCCAGGTGTTCTGCCTCTAGGAATTGCGCTATTGATTATCTCTTAAACTATAATATAACTTCTCCACCAAAGTGTCAACATATAAATCCTTTATTACCTTTTGGCTTCTCGCAGAATTCTCCTTCGAATTCCTCAGGACAGCTGCACACGGGTTTGCCATCTACTGCTGTACACTGACCTCCATTTTGGCATGGATTAGGCTCGCAGGGGTTTCTGCGACCTACTGATAATTCACAGTTGTCGCCTGAGAAACCTTCTCTACAGAGACACTGATAGGACGATCCTCTGTCTATACACTGGCCACCGTTTTGACAAGGATTGGACGTACAGGGACTGGCACGTGACCCAGGTGCTGTGAATAAAGATGAAAATTTAAAAACTGTATAATAAAGATAATCAATATGATGAAACAGATCGAAAACGACTCATAATTTTAAGATATAAAAGGTTGGTAAATTTTTCTTTCTACAAGAAAGAGTAACAAAAAAGGAAGATTTTGACAACAGTTCCTTACAAGGGTGCTTTCGAAAGAAAGCCACCCTAGCTGTGGAAACAGGCTGTGGTTAAACTATTGTTGATATGTTGTATTATTAACCGCGCGGCCATGGGCCGAGCACGGTTCTTGCGCTACCCTTGGTTTATTAGGGACTTTAAGATACAAGGACGCAGACGCCTCGAAAGACGACCGGAAGTAAAATGGCACCCCTGATCTTCACTGCGCATGACTAAAAGTCAGCTAGCCGCTCGCTTGCCGCGTTTTTGCTGGCGACGGACGTGATTTGAAGGATTTTCGCGTTTCTGGTAAAACGTGAGTGTTTGGTGGTCTGTAGGGATTCTTTAGACCTTTGAATTATCACTGTTTGTGCTATTTGGAAGGTTTGAAAGAATCTCTCGTTATTTTTGCCTTCAAAAGTCGGCTTGGTCTTAAAGGGAATCTCCACTATTTTAACAAGTATCGCCTAAAATGTTTAAAATGTACGTAATAGAAGATCTGAAATAAAAAAATTGTCTCACTTAGCGAAATAATTTTTTTTACCGGCTTTCAAAGATCGACCCTATAGCCCGTTTAAAATTTCCGCGGCCGCCATCTTGAATGGCGCGCAATGCACTACGGGCTGAT
>OMLO01000912.1_pt1 | contig 21335 bp, 11 predicted proteins | sample 1674811 | NCBI WGS metagenome assembly OMLO01 (sample SAMN06265003, study PRJEB25207) | coral metagenome | isolation source: Coral host | place: Mexico:La Bocana,Puerto Morelos, Mexico | collected 2008-11-13 | reverse complement strand
TGATAATGATAATGATAATGATAATGATAATGATAATGATAATGATAATGATAATAATAATAATAATAATAATAATAATAATAAAACTGTTTTCAGCAGAGTCCTCTAAGAAATATACCGAAGTAATAAAAGCGAAAAACTTAAGACTACAACTAAGTTTAAAACTAAAACTAAACTAAAACTAAACCAACACTAAACTTCATCTTACACGAAATTTCGTTTGGGAAAAGTTTATTTTAAGTTTCTTTCATATTTTTTAGCCATCGGGACTTCTCTTGCGAATTAAATATTTTTTGTTCACCCAAATGTTTGTATTGTAACATTCTAAGCCGTTTCTTGTGTTGATAAATTAAGAAAATTGCTACATCGCCTCGGAAAATACGAAACAGTATTTTTATTTACATTAAAATAGGAGAAAGCGTAGACGTTACTCTACAGTTTTATGGCGGACATCAGGCAGTTTCACGCCGCCAACGACGTGATGTTTAAATCTTCTTTTCTCATCAATTACCATTACACTGGACTAAAAAAAACTACAGTACTATTCTTGAATTTATTGCGGTGCTTTTTCTACAGGAGGAAAACTCATCTTTTACTAGACCATTTTAAGATATTTTTAATTCTGTGTTTTTTCGCTTAAAAAATTATTCACCGAGGTCTGGAGCATTTTATGGCTTTTTAAATCAGTTTCGACATACTCGTTTCACGTACTTTTTAGGAAATATGCAAATATGTTTTCATTTTCTTCGATCCCTGGATTTAGGTTCAAGAAAATTATTAACTAAAGAATTCTATTTCCATTTTATTTTTTCAATATCACCATCAGGACTAATCTACATATAAGTATTCGGAGTAACCATTGCATCTTTTGAAATAGCAGGTTGCCGGCGCATTTTACAGTAACAACCCTGAATTATAAGTAATCTTGATCTTTCATAGTCACAGTACTATTGCCGTTACAGTTCAAACTACAAAAGTATTCTGATTTAACTGTTCAATCAATTTGCTGTTTCCATACAACTTATATTATGTTATCTGTGATTCCAAGGTGACGCTTATTGGAGCAGTAAATAAATTTGATTACAAAATTACATCTGTAGTGCAAAAATTTACTGTTAATAAGATTTTTGATCGCCCAGCATCTGCTCGCAGCATTATTATACTTTATCAGCTCTAGCTTGGTAGTTTTATTGAGGGCCGCATGTTTATTATATTAGTGCTATCGGCACCATTTAGGCCCCGTTTACATGGTCTCGGCTACACGTAACAATTAACCCTACCCCCGAGCTACCCTGGGCGAGCTAACTTTTCACTGTGTCGTTCAAAAATTCAAGCATCGGCGTAGGAGTGTACCAAAATGCCTAGAGGTCCTATTCATTACTTTATCGAGCGTTGTGAAAACGTTTTCCCTGCAGGCCGAGTATTATTATTTGTAAACCCTATTGAATTTCTCTCGATCATTTTTTTCACTTCAAAATCCCCACAGTTGTCCCGATAGCGAGCCAAAGTGCTTATTTGAAGAAAACTTGACCCGCTTGCCCTACCTGGCGAGGTGAGACAACTCGTTCACCCGAATTCTCTTGCCCCCCACCCCGAGACAACTCCGGTACATTCATATAAAAGGTTGTTCGACTTCAACTCGCCCAGGGTAACTCGGGAGAGGGTTGTCTTGCGTACCCGAGACCATATAAATGGGGTCTTTACAGAAATTTGTATCAAAGAAGTGAAAACAAACTCAGCAAAACCCACTGTGATCGAATGACCGATGGAAACTCAAAGAAAGCGGGATATTTGCACATTTGATTATGCATAATAAAATATTATAAAGTTGCCTCAGGGGGAGGGCTGTATCAGGTACCCGAGACAATATAAATAGGGCCTAAAGTAAAGTTATACAATAAATATGACAAATACTTGTGAAACAATAGTTCGTGGCAAGTCTGACGCGGAGTTTCGTCTCGGACAAGAGACTGTTCAGAGACCTTTCAGGATATAACAGCAAACCCGTTGAACATCGCGCTGAAAGTCCCGTTCGCGAATCCATCTTAGCAGACGTCTGGAGTTGTATTGAATCAGTACTGTTCTATTGTTCTCTTTCTATTTTTAGTCATATATCTTTTATAGATCCTTATAAACTAGCAGTAGTTTCGTTTCCTTGCCACACTGATATGCATAAATGATAATGGAATGTACGCCAAAATTCCAGTAATTTGAAAGGCACTCCTTTCTTCCAAATAGGCTTAGCCACAAGTTGTCGATAAATCCTAAAAAATTGGCCGATAAAAGTGTCTAAAAGTTGCCAAAAAGTTGCTATTTTTTTCAAAAAGTTGCCGAAAAGTTGCTGAATTTCCAAAAAGTTGCCGAAAAGTTGGCAAAATTCTTCTGCTTTTCGTACCTTTTTTGGGTGTTAAAGATTAAAACTTCGCAAATGATTGCTTCTTATCAAAACTTTATTTGTCAAAGTCCAATGATATAATAATGTGCCCGAGGTCTTGCGTATACCGCCCCAGACCGTATTATTGTCCGCCATCTTGAAAAACGTGCAACGTGATACCGCTGACCCACAAAAATCAACCCATAGGGGGGGGCCTAATTAATTTTTTTGTATTTTAGAATAAATAATTGAACAAATGTCTATCGAAAACTGACCAATGTGACTCAAAACGTGAAGAAAGTGGCTTCAAAGAACCTCACAAAGCCCAAAGTTGCCGAAAATTCTAAAAGTTGCCAAAATTCTAAAAAGTTACCGAAAATCTCAAAAGTTGCCGAAACTTGTGGCTAAGCCTTCTTCCAAACAAAGGCCTACTCACTGGAAACCGGAAGTCAATATACTGAACGAAATCGAGGTCATTACGTGGCGCAGTTGCGCAATAACTTCACATACGGGAAACAACGCCGGAAAGTCGTACTCGTGTAAAATTTTGTGTCACTGTTTTCTACAAAATTCCAGTATTCGTACGATTTTAAATAGGAATTTCTGGCTTTTAGGTGAGTATAAATGTATAATAATCATTTTCTTGGTTCTGGGAAGTCCTTTTCACTCCAATTGGCGCTATTATTTTTGGCTTAAGAAGATACATGTTACAGTGCACCGGCAAATGGTAAATTAAGTTACGTGTCTTCGTACAAAGAAATATGCAGACTTGAGATCGATTTTGCATTGTCTGCTAAACTACTAGATACTGATGTTACCTCGTAAAAGAAGCCACGCTGACACATCTGTCGTGTACAGTGTAAGTTCTTCTTTTAGAGAAGATGATAATTCTTAACGTAAGTTTTGGCACGTCATCACAAGCACTGCTTATATAGTTTCTTAGTTATCTCTGAGATTTACTCCCTTCGAGTGAACCTTTAGCTAATATATCAAATGTGTGATGCTAGTCGATGACTTTACAGCTTCTAACGTACAGAAGATTTTAAAAACGCTTCAAAATGGTGACCGCTGACGAACATGAATTTAGCAAACTTCGATTTAATTTGTAAGTTAGGCACAAGAACTTATAGTTAATTTAAACTTATTCGATTATATTCCAAAAGGGTTTGTTGTGAAGGTAGGATTCAGGTAGTTGTAACTATATTTCTGTACATATTTGTAGGTTTGTAGCAAAGATGTTTATGTGGGACTGGTTTACTGGAATGTTAAACTATTTAGGTAAGTTTTGTCTATATGTACATATATGTTAATGGTCAACAAAGTGATATTTGACTGTACAAAGCAATAATGTAGTTGCTATGTATATACATGACATCTTAATTAATCACAGATGCAACAAGTTTGAGCTCTAACAGAGCCTACCACTGAAAACTGCATGTTAACTTGGGACAAACTGTCTATGCATTCAAACCATTTCATTGACATACAGCTGTATACGCAGAGACAGTAAAGGAGATTAGTCTCTGCACATGATCATTGCATGAGACAGCTTATGGCCTTTGCTATGTTGACAGGTAAAAGAAAAAACAGACTATCTGGGGAATAATTTTGTCACCACAAAATGCTGATTACCATCTGTTGATCTGGCTTAAACTTTGAAATTCTATGGGTAAATGTGACTCTAAGTTACAAAGTACATCGCTTTACCATTGCCGACTCACAAGATATTTGCTGCACTTTAGTGCAATGCTGCATTCAACAATTTACATCTACATGTCAAAACATTGCACGTTATTTAACACCAAAACAGTCAGTAACCAATCAGATCTTTTTTTCACACATTCTGGGAAAAGCATGACTGAATACAATTATCGTTGACAAAACACAGACACCCTTCTGATTTCTGTCTGAGACAGGTAAAACTGGAACATGGAAAAGTTTTAATAACACAAACTCTTCATTATATTAAAAAAAAATTATTTTGGCATGAGAAAAGTCTTTCATTTTCTTTTCAAGTGCCCTCTAATGCAGTATTTTTAGAATGTTAAAACTTTTTTCTTTTGTTATTTCCCAGGTTTAATGAAAAAGACTGGTAAATTAGTATTCTTAGGACTAGACAATGCAGGTAAAACAACTTTACTACATATGCTGAAGGATGATCGTATGGCACAACATGTTCCTACTCTTCATCCAAGTAAGTATCTGTGATACAAGTGTAGTTTTATGGTTCCAGTTTCAGCTGTAAGCTCTAAAACTTATCTTATTATTTTGATTTGCAGCATCAGAGGAATTGTCTATGGGTGGCATGAAGTTTACAACATTTGATCTAGGAGGTCATAAGCAAGGTATGAATTGAGATGTACAAATATACTGTAGTGAGTAACAATGCATATCTTTAGTTTCAGTTTCAGCAACTCTCTGCTGCACTAGTTAGTAAATTTAACAGATCTACTTACACTGGCTTCCAGTGTTCCCTGCATAGGCAACATCTCTTGACGTGCCATCTCTTAACATGCTGTGCACCTGTAGCAATGCACAATGGACTTCTTTATGGTCAAACATAACATGACTTTCAGCCATGAAGGATAGATTCATTTCACATTGGAATAAGGCTAGGAGTATCAAGTGGTCATTCTGTGAGAAATAGGTCGGGTTTCTTTCAATGTTTACATCTTTTGAATATTAAAAGCAGTAGCAGCCCAATTCTACCAGAAGAGAAAAGACACTCAAATCATTTGATCATTTGATTTATCCTCTAAATTGGGAAACATGTCTTATTCAGCTATTTCAGGTCATTAAATAAATTTTATTTGTCATTTCTTCCACTAATGACCAGTAAAATTGCTAGTTTCTTAGTTCAGTGGTCTTACAGCCCTTTTCATAGCATGTCGAAAGATATTCAAAAGATGTTGCCTTTGCACATAAGGCTGAAAGCAGGTATAATGTTTCACAAAGTACTGTAAAAGGAATTCACAGAAACAGTAGCAAGGAACTTTCTCTGCTCACTTGTCTGGTGGGCAAGTGATCAGATGAGCCACTGGCCAGCTAAATTAGGGTTGTGGCTTTCCAGATAAGAGGGGTGTTTGAGGATAAATCCCTTTAAGATCTACCTCCTGACATGGCAAATTAACTAGAATGGAACTTTGGTGTACTTGGTCCATTTTTTAAAAAATAGGAAAAAAATACATACAGTGAAGTCTCCAACTAATGAACATGTACATGTAGGTTATGTGTACCCATCTTTCATAAGGGACATTGAGTAATGGCCCCAGCAACAAACCAATTTTCCAGATGCAGACACTTTTCCTATCCGTCATGTGGCATTAAACGTTTTTCCACAATCTGTAAAAAAAGTTCCCATGAAAATAATTCCTGCAAAATTTTCTCTACAAAAAATTTACTCCTGACCAGTAGTAAATTTATACATACAATATCACAATCTTGGAATCTTGTTGTTGCCATTATTTTATTTAAACATCTTTCATCCTGAAACCAAACTGTGAAATGAGAGACAAAATATTCCAAAAAAGTAATAAATTAAAACGTTTACAGGAAAAGATTGTCTGAAGGTACTCTATTGGGAAAAGCATTCACGCTTCTGTACAAAAGCATGATGTAAGAGGGAAACTGATGACTGGATTACTGCATCTCTTCATGTTGTTTACTTGCTAATTGCATTTAAATGTAGATAGCTCCAGCAAAATAAAAAAATCAATGACTGGCAAATATTAATTCCCACAAAACTATAGTGCCACACAGTAAGTGGACACTTTTTCAGGTCCCAAGGGTGTTCACTTAGAGAGGTTTGACTGTACATCTATATGTAGTTTTAAATAATTATGCATGTATGTGTTACTGAACTACAGATTTTTTTGGCATATTTTGCTCAGAGGTACATGTAAAACTGTACATGTTCTGATGGTAGTGTTCTATTCCACAGCTCGGCGCATTTGGAAAGACTACTTCCCTGCAGTAAATGGAATAGTTTTCATCATCGACTGTGCAGATGGAGAGAGACTTCCTGAATCCAAACTCGAACTAGAGGTTTGTGTAGCTCAAGTAATAGTAATTGCACTACATGTAACTGGGGAATTCAGGAGGTACTTGTAACTTAATGTTGGATAAACATGTTATTATCTTTTGGATTGTATAGTAGAAGTCCGGTTACTAGTAATTGAATCAAGAAATGTTCACATAAGAAAGTCTTTAAGAACCTCTTTTGAATGAAACTGGGTGATAGATGAAATGTAAAATTATGTCCGTTAATTTTAATTAACTTTGCCAAAGCAAGGAAGAAACAAGCCTTGTAACTGCAAGTAATTGACATACATGTACAAAATAAGTAATATTTTGGATGCCCATGGACATCAAATATATATGACAAATATCCATGCAAAGAACCAATCAAAATCAAGAAATTTTTCTATTCATGTATTGCATGACAGTTTCTGTTTATAAAATACATGGTACATTCACATGTGCGGCTGTAGTTTAATTTGTGTAATTTCATATGTGCAAGGACATTAATGTTTACATGTAGTACAAGATTTACGATATCCAACTTAATTGCCTATGGTTTTTACCGGTACTATCCATCAGGTGGAATAATCTGTCCTTGAAATATGATTGCATGTGCATGTACATGGCTGTACTGTTATAACCAAAATGTACAGCAAAACCTCGCAAAAACCTCTTGGCTGTCTGTTAATGAATTACCGCTGCTGTAATTTAATGTTACTGTTGCTTCTTACTTGACAGAGTTTGTTGGCAGATGAACAATTGGCAAGTTGCCCAGTGCTTATTCTTGGTAACAAAATTGACATCCCAGGTGCAGCCAGTGAGGACTACATTAGACAATACTTTGGCCTTTATGGTCTTACAACAGGAAAGGTAGAGTGTGCATGACATGAAGTGTATCTTGTGATGCATTGTGGTAACAGCATAATTATATGATAACAGGGGTGCTTATCATTTTGTCAGAAAGGAATCAACTTGTCTGAATGAATGACCAGTGAATAATGCCAAGGGTTTGTCTAAAATTGACAAACCAACCAAAAGAGATTGAATTTATGCTTAACAATTTGGTTCTTTTTATTTTTTAACTCTTTTTCACAAAGTTAATTTTCTCAGCTTCGGCACACGGTAAAGAAAGAGTATAATTTCTTGTTTTGTCATCAGTTTTACACATCATGTTGAGTTCCTTTTGCTAATATTTTTCAATATGTCGACCCTGGCTTCATTTATTCAACTTAAATTAAACAAGGTCTTGAAACCTGGTCTAGTGTCTGTGGTTACTGCGCATATGGTTTATTTTTGTGATTTCGCTCGCTCTGAAATAATCCAATAAAACTCCAGGGAATTAGGGGTGGGTTGTGGGCAATTTCGTTCAGGCATCAATGGGTTAAGGGAAAAGAGGAGAACCTCTGGAAGTACATGCATGTATGTATGTATGTACATGGAGTCCACAATTTCCAAAAGAATTTCACAGAAAATGACTGCACCACCTGACTTTCACCCACCCCCTTTTAGGGGCTAAAAATGATTAGCCCCCCGAGGGGTATAATGCTACACTGTACTTGTGCATGCAGTTTGGGTGATCCTTTTAAAAATTGCCTTCAGGTACACGACTTGAACATCTTAAGCACAAGAGTGATTTCAAATACCAGCATACAATGGACTGTGGGTAGCCCTTCAGTGTGAAATTAGTGAAATTGCACATCTGTTCATTGTAGCAACCACACTCCCTTCAAGCCACAGAATTAAGCATTCATTGTTTCTTTGAGAGAGCATTTTCAAGTTTTACTTTAATGACTTAGATTAACCATTAATGTATATGTTTAGAAAAATGCATGCTATGTTGTTTGATACTGTTAATATACACAGACTTGTTCTGAAGATCTTGAATTTTGTATAATTAAATTGATCCTATTATTATCAGACTTATTACTCATATTGAAAGCCTTTTTAAATCTATGCAGGGAAGTGTTGCCTCAAAAGATCTTCAAGCCCGACCAATGGAATTGTACATGTGCAGTGTGTTAAAACGGCAAGGATATGGGGAAGGTTAGTTCTTGGCATTGAGTCATGCAATATTCAAATGTATAGCAATTTTTGCAAAAAACCTGGTTTGCAAAGTCTTCCTTTACTCATGCAGAAGTTTAGATGTCACAAATGAAACATATCTCTTGTATGCCTTTGAATTGTGTTATCCATATACTTGTACATTGTTTGTCAATGAAGGTTGTACACTGTATGTCAACAATACCGCCTGAAATCATACGCACATCGGCGGCGGGTTTCGTGTGGTGGACGCACAGGTACTGCACAAGGTTTGCCCATGCGTCCACCTCGGGAGGAACAAATGAAACACGAGATGAAACCTAGGGAAACACGCATTCTTCAAAATTAAAAGAAAATTATCGAAAATTTAAACATCTCTGCTCTTCATACTTCGATTAATTTCCTTCAAGATTTGCAAACTACAGCATACTTGCATACTCAATCATTTTCGGCACAATATCACAAAGGCTATCAGCGCTAGCTATAGTGTTACAAACAAAAATTAAATATCAAACTCGAAGAAGCAAAATTACCCACATCTTTTTTATAAGAAAATAAAAGAGAAAGAACAAACAACGAGACTGAAACATGCCGCCCCAGCGTTCACCTCCCTCCACTCATGTCCAATACTGTCGAGTAGATTCCATCGGAAAAGAGAACTCTCTATTCGTTGTCAATCAGAAAATTACATCTAATTAGCTGTAAGCTGGCTATAAAGCCTGTCGGATCGATCAATTCGTCCGATTCATAGAATGGACACGACCTGAAACCTGGATGTTGTCGATCGGAAAATCGCATCTCATTACTGACAACAGACCCGGCAGTCGATTCGTTCACAGTCTATTATAACGAAAGCACTGTGAAAGAGTACATATAAACACATGAATATTCCTCGTTCTAAAAACACCGGTGAAAGAGGTCATAAACATATGAATATTCCTTGTTCTAAAAACACCAAAGGTAGTATAAACTAAACATTGCATGGTGATTTACACCGCTATAACAAAAGCACAGTAAAAGAGCAAATAAACAGATGAAACACCGGTGAAAGATAGTATAAATGAAACAATGCATGGTAATGTACACCGCTATAACAAAAGCATGGTAAAAGAGCACATAAACAAATGAAATACACCGGTGAAAGAGGAGATAAACACAGGAATATTCCTCGTTCTTAAAACACCAAACGTAGAATAAACGAAACATTGCATGGTGATTTACACCGCTATAACAAAAGCACGGTAAAAGAGCACATGAACGGATGAAACACCAGTGAAAGAGGACATAAACACATGAATATTCCTCGTTTTAAAAACACCAAAGGTAGTATAAATGAAACATTGCACTGATTGCATGGTGATTTACTCATTTTACACTGCTATAACAAAAGCACGGTAAGAAAAGAACAAAGGTAGTAGTACCAAACTTAGCATGCACAAACATATCTGTAGTATACACTATGGAAAGGGAATGAAGTAACGTGTAACCACTGTGTTGTTGGGTATCTTGACGATGATATCTTTCTGCCTCGGCCATGCTTCAATAGAGGTGAACAACGTCTGGACTAAACCAGTCATTACATGGACAGCGGTAGTCCTCCCACTGGTAAGAAAAGTATAGTATAAACTATGCAGTTAAAAGCATTTCGATATCGTAGTTTTTAAAAAAAGTACTTGTCCCACACAATCATTTCGTTGGATGCGAGTATGTAATACTTACCAAATTTAAGTATTATATATTTAGAAGTAAAAACTAACCAAATGACATTTCTTTTTTTTTGTCTGGTTACGGTGCCACGGTGAGCACTCAAATACGAACAAAAATATTTTGAACATTGCAATATAAAAACTATTGATTGATGTTCTTAGTGCAATTTCTATAATACAGCGTAGTGTATTTTACTAATTCAAGGTTCTATGACTTTGGAACCACTGGATTTTTTCTAGCCATAGGAACTTTTTCTAACTTGTATAGCTATACATAAGTGAAATTTTGTGAAACTGTGTAATCTTTCCACATAACACGCTGTTAGAACGATGAAAAATGTTGTGGTTCATTTTCATCCTTGGTTCAAGTTTTATTTTCAGTTGTCTTTGCATATGGTGATTTATGATCATGACTATAAAACAAAGACAATAAAAATTGAACCGAGGATAAATAAACCACAACATATACCACAGTTATTTTCTTCGCTGGAAATTATTTGCATCAAACATTCAGTAGAAGGATTCTGCATGCAGGAAGCGCATTCACATATCAGTACCTTTGAAACTGCAAAACAGACATACTTCCAGTCGTCGCCATGTTCACTACATTTGCAAAATAATAAGTGTTTTCTCAGTATACGTCACAACCTGAATACAATACATCACTATGACAATTTCTTGTAGATGCAATTAATTGTAGTAAAACCTTAAAACCAACGACAATAATTTACGTACTTCTGTCAAAAAAACCCGGGCAAAAGGCGACAAAACATCAAAGCTAATCAAAGATAATTATATGTAAACGGTACAACCAACCGGCGTATGCTGCTCAGTGAGCCAGAGAAAGCCTTAAAACAGTAACATTTAATAGAAGCACTTAAGAACCGCTAAATGGAAAGCAATGTTTCCAAAAATGAAAAATCCGCCTGCCGGTTATTCAAACAAATCAATCAAATCTACAAAGTTCCGCTAATGACGCTAATGCATGAGATGTAATTTCCCCATCTTAACTCCACTTGTTGGATTGTCAATAAAATTCTATATTCGACGGATGGAACGAAATGATCGAATTAATGAGATGCAATTTTCCGATCGACGACTCAACCTGTCCAATCGTCAATAAATATTGTCCATTCAACGAATCGAATGAATTGATTGAATCGATAAAGTCAAACGGGGGCTATGCCACGAGATTAACGTGAAATATTTTCTTAGTCCAGCTAATGAGATGTAATTTTCCGATCGACAACTCCACTTGTCGGATCGTCAATAAAGATTCACCATTCGATGAATCGAACGAATCGATCGAATCGACAAAGTCAGATGGGGGCTATACCACAAGATTAACGGGAAATATTTTCTAAGGCCCGCTAATGAGATGGAATTTTCAGATCGACAACCCAACCTGTCCGATCGTCAATAAATATTGTCCATTCGACGAATCAAACGAATTGAATGAATCGACAAAATCAAACGGCGGCTATGCCATGAGATTAATGCGATTTTCTTAGTCCAGCTAATGAGATGCAATTTTCCGATGTCTGATCGTCAAAAATATTGTCCATTCCACGAATCAAATGAATCGATTGAATCGACAAAGTCAAATGGGGGCTATGCCACGAGATTAACGTGAAATATTTTCTTAGTCCAGCTAATGAGATGTAATTTTCCGATCGACAACTCCACTTGTCGGATCGTCAATAAAGATTCACCATTCGATGAATCGAACGAATCGATCGAATCGACAAAGTCAGATGGGGGCTATACCACAAGATTAACGGGAAATATTTTCTAAGGCCCGCTAATGAGATGGAATTTTCAGATCGACAACCCAACCTGTCCGATCGTCAATAAATATTGTCCATTCGACGAATCAAACGAATTGAATGAATCGACAAAATCAAACGGCGGCTATGCCATGAGATTAATGCGATTTTCTTAGTCCAGCTAATGAGATGCAATTTTCCGATGTCTGATCGTCAAAAATATTGTCCATTCCACGAATCAAATGAATCGATCGAATCGACAAAGTCAAATGGGGGCTATGCCATGAGTTTAACATGAAATAATTATTTTCTAAGTGCTGCTAATGACAACTCAACCTGTCCGATCGTCAATAAATATTGTCCATTCGACGAATCAAACGAATCGACAAAGTCAAACGGGGGCTATGCCACAAGATTAACGTGAAATAATTTCTTAGTCCAGCTAATGAGATGCAATTTCCGATCGACAACTCAACCTCGTCAATAAATATTGTCCATTCGATGAATCGAACGAATCGATCGAATCAACAAAGTCAAATGGGGGCTATGCCACAACCCTCTTAGCTTGGCAATAGTCCAAGGCTTGGAGTAGGCTTGGATTTCACAATTATTGCAGAAACTTTAACAAAAGGAAGTTGCAGCTAAAGTGAAACTGCTCAAGTCATGTTATTTACATATGGCTATGCATAAAAAGAGATTTTTAACAAGATGGCTTAATAGGAGTTAGGTAGGACCAGCATGCATGCTCTGTTAGAATAGTATTTAGACTCCATAACCTCCTCAATGCATAATATACTGTAGCTGGTTGCAGTGTTCCATCTTTGTTGATAATTTAAAGTAACATTGCAAGTCCAGTTACAAGTTTGATCATTTCTTTTTAATTAGATGTAGCACATCCTTTAATGCAATTCTTTATTGCCAATCTAATTGCTACAAGGGTGCATTTCCAGTCATCAGCAAGCACTTCAAAGGTATTTTCCTTGTATTAGGACTGTGTAAAAAGATGATCTCAGGAAGGGCTATTGGATTCCTGGGGCAGTGGGGCAGTGCATTTTTCAGAGATGATTACCATATGGCACAGACTGTTTGTGTGTGTTTTTTTGTACAATCTGCAAAAACCAAATCAACTTGATCTGGACACTAACATGCTAAACATTAGGCCACAATGCCATCCAGGGGAAAGAGGGAGACAACATTGTCCACTCTTCATTTCCATTTTGGTGAATATGATTAAATATTTTTTCGTCAAGGTAAACTTGGCCATGGGGATACAAACAGAGTGTATAAGCCAAAGGTGATTGAAGGTTTACAAGGTTTAGTGATTAAGAAAGTGTGCTGCGGAAGTCAGTTTAGCTTGGCTCTCACTTCCACTGGGCTGGTAAGTGGACTATTTTGGATGAAATGTGTGCTCAGAATACATGTATGATTCATTAAAATTATGAAGTGTATGACTCCGTAGAAATTACATTTATTTTAATGTTCATTTAAGGGGCACTATCACAGGGATTGTACTGCTGTAAACTGCTTCTGTGATTCTTTTTGTCATTTGTTATACCTCCAACCTCAGATACGTTTCCCAATTAGAGGAGAATGTGACAGGTGTCAAGGGTCAAAACTCAGTAACTCCCTAGGATGAACAAAACTCAATAACTCTCTAGGGAAACAATAACTTGAACTTCCAACTCATACATGATCAGGTCATGCACCTGTGGCAAATTTGTGTGCCAATCGGCCTGATGTCAAAGAGCCATTGAAGTTGAGCGGCGTTTCTGGGGGAGGCATTTACTACTCAAGAAAAAGGATTTATAATTGCAAAAACATAGCAGATTAACACAGCGGCAAATTTGAACATTTTGTGTCTTCAAGCTTCTAGTGTCAAAAATCAGTTGCTCATGTTCAGCCACTTGCTTTTTGAAAATAGAAAAATAGTTTTGCCATTTACAACAGAATATGCTGTTCCTCGTCAAATCAAACCCAGATTTCTTGAGTAAAGCATTAGAAGAAGCCAAAGCAACTTTTAGTCTGTCAAGTCAAGCAATTTTTTTTTATTTTTGAGTCTGGAGATATAACAAAACATTTTTTCTATGTCTATGTCTATGAGGGTCTCACAAAAACAAAACTCACTGTTTCCCTTGGAGCCAGTCATAAAGTGCTTAATTAATGAACAATGGAAAAACATCCCACAAGAAGATGTGAACCATGTGTTTCCAATATTTTTGGCTGTTCCTCATTGTGTTTTAAAAGTAAATGCTCTTCTATTAACCTGGACATTAACTTGGACATAGTATCTCCAATACATGCTCCCACTGGTTCAAACATTTTGTTTTAAATCTGATTCAATCTTGTTTGCCCCACAATGAATGAGATGTATTCCATCTGGTGTAGGTGAAAATAAGGGAAAATGAGAAATGGTGTGAGAACTTGAATTGCAGGAGAGTATTTCCACAGCCTTTTCGTATAGGCCATTCGTGTTTACAGAAGCTGTATGTAAGTTGCTAGAAACATGGAGAAATTGTTTTTATTTCTCTTAACAAAAATTTAATGCTAGGAAAAAGACGGGTGAGTCACTCAGACAATTAATTATTCAACTGTCAATTCTCTTTTCTTGTATCATCACATAGTAAGTCTAAATAAGAAGCACAAAAGTCTTGATGTGGACGACTTGTGTTTCTATCTACTGTGCAACTCAGATATACCCAAACCAAAACGTACACGTAATTCACATCAACCCAATACGCGTATTGATATACGCGTATACATGCATATACGGGTATTGATATATGCGTATACATGTATTCATATACGCACATACATGTATACAGTACATATGCGTGTGCCTGATTGTATGTAGGAGCTAACTTATTGTTTTTCTTTTGTTAACAGGTCATTTTTGTATTCAATGGCTTGTCATCTTGCCCCAGAGAGAGAATTATTTTCTTCATTTTGAATACGTGTATACTGTATACATACGTGCATATGCCTTCAGACTAGACTTCTAAGCAAAATGTTAGCTGAAACTAACATTTTGCAATTGGCCACTTGGCTGAAAATTAACTGAATGAATATTAATTAAAAGAGAGAGTATTTTGCCATTAAATCACAAATTTACTGTTTTTTTTTGTCAAATAGAACTGGGGATACACTCTTCAACACTCCCACCTTCATTGAGCAAACATCACAACCAAAAGATAACATTTTAAGGGCACAAAGTAAACACGGTCCAAGCAAGCGACTTGGAAATGTGTGCCAAAACACACAACTTTTCTTTGAGGAAAATTAAAAATAACAAAAGGTGATGGGGAATGAAATGGGAAAGAGTATTTTACTATTTAAATGAATGGCTTGTGTCAGATACCAGAAATTATTTTAGACAAGGTCGGAATGCCTCAAACAATAAACATCCTGTAAGGGCTTATGGTACTTTGCAAACGAAATGAAATAAAAAATCTGTACTTTGCGAAGTGAAAAATCTGTACTTTGCGAAATGAAAATTCTGTACTTTGTGAAGTGAGAAATCTGTACTTTACAAAGTGAAAAATCTTTACTTTGTGAAGTGAAAAATCCGTGCTTTGCGAAGTGAAATTCTGTACAAGTACAATTTCTTAAGATACAAGCGACTTGCCAATGCATTCTGAAACACAGAACTTTTACTTGAAGAAAAAACTAAACTTGAGGGACGTCCCAGTGAAACTTTGATAACAATTATTTTGGCTAAAGAAAAAGCAATTTACTGTTTGAAAAAATGGTCTGTGTCAAATATAAGTGGAGATATCATTTTTTTGACAAGGTCTTTGGAACGCTTAAAACAAACATCTCATTGTAAATGGGAGATGATCGGCCAATGGTAGCAAAGTCACAGAGATACAAATTTGCAGTTACTCATGATGTACTCAGCAATTCTGTTCCCTGTACTGTTTTAAAGAACACTGGTCATGTGGTGACCATGGACTGCATTGAAAAGTTGATCAAGAAAGACATGTTATGTCTTTTTACTGGTGCAAAGTTGAAAGAGAGTGATATCATCTCACTGCAGCGTGGAGGGACAGGATATGTGGGATCTGGAGTGCAGCTGGAGGCAAAGAAAGCAGGGCCAGTCTTACAGGCCTAAACCAAAACAAGCTTCTCAGACTTGGCTTTTGTACATCCACCAGTAGCTTGTATAGTATGAGGGTCCAGGCGAGGGTAGTTCTGAAAAGAAATGTTCTTGGTGACTGACATTTCGACAACCCAAGTGGAAGTCACATGTCATCTTCAGAGTCAAGTGAATAGTGTTTGTGAGGCGATGATGTTAAAATTCTGTTCGATTGAAATTGATTGGTCAGTTTAGCCATGATGGTATTGGCTGAAAGACACTCGTGTAAAGTTTGTCATCAGTCATAGGTAGGTCTCTATCCGTCTATTGTAGTCGGTTGGACTTCCATGTATTGTTAGTCAAATTAAGTCAGTCTGTTAGAAGTCTTTGTGTTGGTTTTGTTTATGTTGTGGCACCAGTAGTGGTTGACATCTGTTGAGAGGGGCTTGTTTTAAGTGAGTGTACCAGCTTTCCAGAGTCAGTCATTGAAAATAGTTCATACTGTAGGTTAAGCATTGGGTAGTGTCCCAGTCAATGTTGTGGTTAGTCAGTTGATGATGTAAAACAAGTGATTGTCAGTCAGTCTCGTGTTAAGGTTTCTGCCAGTCTTACCAATGTAGGAAGCCTGGCAGTAGGAGCGTTTGATCTTGTAAACTGCTCCCTGTCTGTTGTTGGGTTTGTCCCTGTCCTTAACGTTTGTCAGCAAGTGTTGTAACATAGTTGTAGGTTTGTGGGCACACGGATGTTGTAGAGCTGTAGGATCCATGAGATGGTTTCAAATGTGCCCTTAATGTAAGGTATAGCCACTGTAGTAACAGGTGTAGGGTTTCTGTTTGTTTCGTCAGCTTTGGAGGGTCGGTAAATGTTTCATTTGATAAAGTCAGCGTTGTAGTTGTTCTTCTGAAAAACACATTTAAGGTATTTGTTTTCATCACACAAGCTGTTCGGTGTGTCACACACTAGCTGGTACGGTGGCCCATATCTGGAAACAACAAACAATTCTTGAAACACAACACAATGTTTTGGAAACACAACACAATGTTTTTGAAACACAACACAATATTTTGGAAACACAACACAAAATTATTGAAACACAACACAAAATTATCGAAACACAACATAAAATTATTGAAACACAACACAAAATCATTGAAACACAACACAACATTATTGAAACACAACACACTTCTTCCCCTCCGGCTTTCTTCTGAATTGGAGGGGGCTCTGGGAGTTTTTTTGACTGCTTGTTAGTTGAATTGCGAGCGCCTCCATATTTGTTCTTTCCATGCCAAAAAGTGTGTCTTTGACCACTTTTTGAATTGCGGTGAGAACTGCTGTCCTTGGTAAGCTTAGAACTAAGCCTGTTTGTATCTGATATGTCTTTAACAGCCTTCGGGAGGTCATCACCAAACAGTTCAGCTGTGACTGGAAGCGAGGGACTGCACAGGTGCCTGTAATTTGCATTGAGTTGGGGTCTCATTAGCTCTCTCCAGCGGTAATTTAACTCCTGGTTAGCATTTGCCAACAAAAGCACCCCATCCATTAAGGCACTTACAGTATCGTCTTCCTGACGTCCAGAGCTCCCCATTAATTTATTCACTTCTGACACAATGGCTATTACGCCTTTAATAAGGCTTTTCTGGACCTTCTGGAATTTTAAGTCAGTTGATCTAGCTGACTCATCTAAATTGTTCCAGACACCTTGGTTGACCTTTGTCTCTGACAAGGTGGCACAATTCTCGGGAGTTTCGTACTGTTTTTTCAACTCCGTTAGTTTGTCTTCATTTGCTTGCCTTCTCATAATTTTGTTCACAAGCGATGCAAGATCCCTGTCAATGGCGGAACCCAATTAATTAATTGAAGAGTTTTCGTCAGCTTTGTTATGAGGGGATTTTTGTCTTTTCCAGGTTCGTCTGGTTTCTTTTTCTTAGCGGGCGGCTCGCCTTCTAAAGGTGATTCTTTCTCGTCCTTAGATTCGTTTGAATCATGCTCATCGCCCGAATCTGCTTCCCCATTGCCAACGGAGTGGGCTGTGATCAACTCGCCCAAATTCGAGAAACCTGTGGTCATTGAATCCCTTAGGCCTTCAAGTAACCCCTTTAGGGCTTCTGTAATAACAGAGCCAAGCGCTGATGCGTTCAGAGTAATGCTGGAGCGGCCTTCTATGGTGTTGTCCTTTGGCGCATGACCTGTTGCTGGTCATATCCTGCTCGTTTGTAAGTCGATCTTCCAGTGGATTTTTGCACCTCGTCTGCGCTAGTATTCTCCTTAGAGGAACTTCCCTTAGCCCGAATCTCATTTGAGGTTGAAGGTGGATCGTTTTTGCCCATATTCTGCAGATAATGCAAAGTTTTTGTCCTTAGATCAAAAACGTGCTTCGACCAAGATGGCATAAGCTTGTACTGAGTTGGCGCATGTGCTTGCTATCTCATGTGATCTCACAGCATGATAATGAGGTAGAATCTGAAACAAGTCTGTGAGTGCCAGAAACAGCTTGCTTGAAAAAAAAAAATAATAACTAAATTTGAGGACGCGCCAGTGAAACTTTGATAAACAATTCTATGGTGAAAGAAAGAGTATTTTAGCATTTGAATGCATAATCTGTGCTAAATATACTTGTAACTTGAGATATCATTTTTCTGACTAGGATCTTCAGAACGCTAATTCAGACAAACATTTCGCAAAGGACTTGCCGACACATGCCAAAATACAGATCATTGATTGTAAAAACAGGGAGTTCAAGCGACTGTTCAATTCTCTCCCCATTTTTAGTAGCTTAAGATCAAGCAAGTGTTAATACATGGTAGTTTGTCAGTGAATTTGTGAAGTGTTTGAATACTCAAAATATGATAGCTTTCATTGATCAGCATGACGTCTTAACAATATGCCAATTTTGTTTTGAAGCCATTTTTATTCCCAAGAAATATAATGTTCTTTGTTTGACTAACAATGCTTCACATAAAGAAACTTGTGGGAATGCATAACAAAGAGACATATACACGCGTATATACGCGTATATGTGGGTATAGTGACATACGTGTATACGCAAAATACGTTCATATGATACATGTGTGCGTAGTTCACTTATATCTGACATGCACTGTAGTTACCGTAGAAGTACATCAATTTATTGGCAGTTACTTTCTTACAAGATGTTTTGTGAACCCATGTACACAGGTGTTTGCTTGGGGTTGTGGTCCATGCCTTGGGACGGGCTCTGTAGATGCTACATCAGCAAGGCCAAGGTTAATTGATGAACTGCAGTCAACTTGTGTTATTGATATTGTAGCAGGAGACAGCCACTGTCTTGCACTCTCTAAAGGTTTGTGTAGTGGTTACTTTTCTGTCAATTCCATGACCCGGTTAAGACATAATAGGTACATTTATTTAATAAAAGTATAATTATGTACTTAAGGTTACTTCAAACCTTCGTGGGGCTATGTTGGTCTATTTTTTATTTTTTCAATAAAATTTAAGTTCGTCATTTAAGGTATCATTTCCTAAAAAATGTAAGTAAAATATCAAAACGCGGGCAACTTATGAACAAAAAGAGATATTTTAATAAAAGTTAATAAACACCATGGTGTCATAATCCTCATAATTCATTAACTCCCCTGCAACTTTTCGCGGCAAAGAGCCCATTTCAACTTGATAGCATTTTTTCTTTACACTCAATAACTGTCATGCTTTTGAAACCAATTCATTTCGTTGTTATGAAACACTCTAGAATGGAGAAAAGCTCATGTGAAGCTCAAGTTTGCATACTGTGAACACTAGGAGTTCTGTTATTTCATTGGCTCGCGGCTTTTCAAGTTGACACATTCCTCTGTGAAGGCGTGATATGATTATAAATCTTTAGAAGGTGAAAACTTGCACTCATTTTTCGAGAGCATCTCCTCTCTTTAAATGAATTAATAGGCTAAAGTATACAGATTTGACTGTTTTTCATGAAATGTGGTCAGAACATTCACTGATAGATGTGGAACAAAACTGTGTCGGTGAATTCCTTAATTTTAAATACTTTCCTCATAGTGGCCTTTAATGCAACAGGTTACGTGAATTTTTCGATAGTCCAAACTGACAGATCTATAAAAAGATAACCAATAGAAATATAAAAAAATTCTGACACAGTGTTGGAAATTGAGGCTTTGTGATTAACATTACACAGTTATTTTGCATGAACGAGTGCATTTGATACCTGATTAATTCACTGGAACGTCAGTTGGTCATTTTGGGGTTGACGCCCTCTGCTGCCTTTGGGAAGCAAAATTCAAACTAATTTTATCAAATTCCATATTTTATAACCTTTCCATTGATATATAGTTTGTGGGGGTTTTCTTGAAGACAGTGCGCGTACAGGGAAACTAATACTAAGAGCATATCTTCCATACATGTACATACAACTTTAGATTAACAAGAAAGTCGCACACACAATCGGTCAAGGGTCCACATAAAATTTACGTATTGGCAAGTGCTGTTTAGGCTGGACCTTTGCCTGTCTTAATGTGAATTGATGTGAACTGGATCACTTATTTAAGTCAATTATACTTTCAAAATTTACTTATGCACTGCCTGTTGATGGAGCAAGTCTCTCAGATCTTAATAGGGAGGTTAACAAGCAAAACAATAGCTACGCACATGCATTATAAATCTTTATACACTTCTTTGCCGTCTGCTGCAAACAAAGTGAAATGACCAAGTTCTGCGTCTTCTATGGAACGTGGACCACGATGCCTAATTTTTCGTATTTCAATTTGGAATTGAGCGCCGTCTTTGCATATTTGGTTTGGACTTGTATTAGAGCCATTGGGGTAACGAGCAGATCTAAACAATCGCGAATTTCGCTTGTAAATTATCAATTCACTTTTTACTAGGCGTCGTCGTTTGTGCGTCGTCGACATTGCTTAAGCTCCCTATTATTGTACAAAGGTTTTTAAAGGTTTAAAGGGTTTTTTTATGTTATAAGAGGTGATCTACCATGGAAAAGCTCAATATTTTTAATATTTTAGAGCAGTGTGATTGCAGACTCCATGCTAAGATTGTACATAACTCCTTACATCCGTTATATCTGCAAATTAGGAAATTAGTATTATTATTATTATTATTATTATTATTATTATTATTATTATTATTGTTAAATTGGGTTACTAAATGAAAACACAAATGATTCACTGCGACTCTGAGTTTCGTGCTTACGCACTCATCAGGCAGATTTAATGAAGAAAAACCCTATCGGCAAGTATGTATATATATATGTCTGGATTTATGAAAACTGTGTTTAAGACTTTGCACCAAAATAGCGGGCATGTTTTTAGAAAATGTACATAAATATGGCCATGTCGTACCGAGAGTGCTGT
>OMLO01000911.1_pt1 | contig 21341 bp, 13 predicted proteins | sample 1674811 | NCBI WGS metagenome assembly OMLO01 (sample SAMN06265003, study PRJEB25207) | coral metagenome | isolation source: Coral host | place: Mexico:La Bocana,Puerto Morelos, Mexico | collected 2008-11-13 | reverse complement strand
GTCGCCAGATTGCAAAATCAAATAGGGCCTTGTTCAAAAGTGTTTAAAATCATTTCTAGGAATTTAATCCAAAAAAGAACTGAAGACATATATATTCAAAAGGAAAAACAAAACAATCTTACCACTAGGTTTAAAACAAACACAATATATAAGAGTTTTGTGGCTACTATCGAAGGAATCAACGAGACACAATCCATAAGCATACATGACGTGCTCAAGGGCTTGCAAAGCATTATAAGGCGATTTCAAACACGGTCAAATCTTTTACAACAAAGGAAGAGGATGGATTGACTTCTTATTTTATTTTGGATGTTTTAGAAGCAAAGATCTTCCGATATAACTTTATGGAAGGGCACAATGTCTGAGGAAATGTCCGTTATTCATCGTCAATACACAGAAATATAGTCGCCATTTTGGCGACTAACTTTCAGGATTTGGTCGCCAAAGTGAAATATTTTATCGCATTGGCGCCTGTATTAGGCGCAATTTGACGCCCTGCCGTATTCTTTGTTGTTTACGGTGTTTGAGGCCGTTTTGAAGCGTTTTCAGCGATTTAGCGCACGTTAAACAACCAACGATGTTCCGAAACAAACAAAAGCTAAGATCGGGAAATATCGGTATCGGCTCAAAATCGGCAGAGTTCGTAGGTCGTTCGTTTTCTATTGTTACACTCACTCACTCACTCAACAGGACAGCATAGTGGCTTCGCCTCCATAAGGAGGCAGTAAGCCACAAAAAAAACCACAAAAAACCATAATTTGTGCAATCAATGATTGGTGTGACAAAAGAAACGCTATCAAAGGAGTATTCAATAATTAATTATTTTTTTTTAGCACACCTCCTCCTCCCAGGAATTTCGGTCACTGAAATGACTCTGCTGTCCACACTGGTCCAACTTGCTGCACACTTGACGGACTACAGATGCTGCAGTATCCCCATGGTAACCAACAAATGCATCACCAGGTGAATATTTCCTGTAAGAAACGAACAAGAATTCAATTTCCGTGGCATGTTTAGATGTACCACATCGCTATCTGAGCTAAAGCACACCACAAAACAACTGTAAAATGCATAATGAAAGTACTGACAAGCATCTTAAGTTGCAGGAGAAAATAGAGTTTTTTTTATTAATCAACGTCCCCGTTCTGAGGGCTCCGTGAATCAGGTAAAACTATTTTTGGAAGAGCTGGCTATAATGTAAGCCTTTGTTCCCTTGCACAAGGTCAGCATTATCCAATTCTTGTAATCCTACCCAGATGCAGAACGTACCTCATTTTCTGGTGGCGTGGGACATTGACATGCGAAAATTTTGTCACCCAGTCTTGGAGGCGAAGCACCACGGCTGTTTCTGCAGAAGAGAGGCTTGCTAATGTCCCAAGGTAATGTTTCTCCAGACGATTGATCAGGGGAATTGGAAACTTACTGTAAACGACGTCTCTATCAGCAATCACAATCAACCTGTTTGGATGTTTATTATAGAAAGACACTTCAAAAGGTTTAATTTTTATTACGGAATGAAAGCGCTCGTCTGTGGCTCGTGCTTCCACTTGGGTAGTTGGAGTACGTGTGAATAAGAGTGTACGCCAAGGGAAAATGTAGTTTGTCACATTACAGTAATTTTTCACTGGCTGAGTGAAACGACAAAGGTGAAAACTGTTTTTCTCGCACACTGCTGAGGCCTGCACAGGTATAGGTCATGTGACCTGTGGGGCGAGTAGTTGTTTATTCTATTCGTCATTGCCAAGTTTCCAGCCCATCCACCCGAAAAGAAGATTTTAAGTTTTTATAATGCCGGTATAATGTACAAACCTTGAAGTTTTTTGTTATTTCTCGTCTTTAACGTAATGCTATTTGTACTAGCCTTGATTTTGCAATACATCACGGGCAGCGGCAGTTAGACTGCTGTGTCAGAAGTTGTATTACTTTGGGTCCAAATTGCTGCAGTGCTCTTACGTATCGAACAATTAAGAACTTTAAACTAGACGAAAGTTAACAACATTGTAAAAGACAGGACAAAACGTCCTCTAAGCACAAGTTGTTACACAGCAACAGTACGGGTGGGCGTGCGATCCAGGCTGAAAGTATTAAACAGGCAAGTCCTACCTGAAAGCATCGTGAACACGACATTTGACACGATGGCTTCCCAGTCCAAGATCAACAAACTTCTGTCCTCCAAAACATACATAGTACTAAAGGTATAGAAAAATGAAAATGAATAACAATAGAAAAAAGAATATTTTGAACTCTGTGAGTTAAATAGCTACCCAGCATTTTAATAAGTGAGATTACAACAGAAGAAAGACACTACAATTTTTCATTTACCCAGCCCTAAATCAAATTTCGGAAGACTTTATTTGGATTCTCAACTTTGGTCCTTTTTAATCGTTTACCAAAAAACACTTAAAAAGCCACATTGCTTCAAAATATTAAAAAACATTTATTAATTAAGAAACATTTTGTAACATAAAACCAATTCTTTTGTAGTCAGTTTCAACTGATAATCATGAGATGTTTTTTTGAATTGTACATATTTATATGTTTCAAGAAATATGGATGGAATAATTCAATTGAAACTAATTTTAAGTGTTTAGACATTCTTCATACCTGGTTGAGAGCATCATAAAGACTCTCGTAGAGTCTCTCTAAATTTAGGAGGATAACTGTTCTTCCCGTTTCCATGCACATTTTAATTCGATTAATGTTCCGGCAGATCTGGAACAAACACCAAGATGGGACAATTGAAGATAACCTTCACTTGTAAAATCACATAGGATTATTTTAAGTAAAATAGGATTGGTCAATGTTCAGCGCCACAACTGCACACGTTACATGTTTAAGATTCAGTAAATACATGTAGAAAAAATAATAGATATACGATTCATTCATTTCACAATCCTAATTTCACTCCAAGTAATTGATAGTTCATAATGGCACAATCCACCGACTTAAAACATTGACTTAAAAACAATTGAAAAGAACGCATAGCGAGTGAATGCTAACTGATGTAGGTTTCTCCTAATAAAGTGATTTACCTCAGCACCACTAGTGCGTTCGTTGTTTGTGTTCACGCAGTTTAATGGATCCTTTAATGTGACAAATGTAAACCGTATAAACCACTACTACAGACGTCGTTTGTTGGTACCTGAGTATATTCCTGATCTTTTGGGAAACTGCTCCCAAAAATTATGACAGGTTCTTCTTTTTTCTTAAGCAGCTCTTCTTCAACAATTGGCAGAGCTGCATAATTCTCCGTCAACACCAATAGGTATCGGCTTTCTCTGTTTGAAACAAAACAAAATGCCATTCGGTGAATATCCTTTCACATCATGATCATACAATATAAATCCACATGAAGGTACGTTACCCTTTGGAAATTTCACGCTCAAGACTGGCTTTGATCAGGTTCACTGCGGAGAGGGCATCTTCATTCTCTGTCACCTACAAAAGAAAACAAGTATCTAAATCCTCGTGAACAGAACATTGATTAGAAGAAACGGCATATAGAAAAATGACAAATGAAAAACACGACTAGTTTATAGCTGCTTCAAGCTTAGTACATAATGAGCTACTTAACGAAGTCTTTGTCAGTGGCACATATGCAATGTACAACACCAAGCCACTTGATATAACTACCTCTCAGGGAAGGGGACTCCCATACAAAAAAGTCGGAGTGCTCGTCGGAAAGTTAAGAATCCCTAAGAGGTACCAAGATCCTGTTTTGTGGGCGTGGCTTGAAGCGGTTTTACCCCAAAGAGATACCAATTTTAAAACGATTGATTATCTCCTGTCATATTTTTTTGACTCAGTACCCTCAAAGGTACCACAAAAGCTCCCACCGTAGACCTCCGTCTTTTCTTTACAGGTCCCCCCAGGAACCAAACTAACTAGACAGTAACAGAAAATACCACTCCTACCGTGTCACTTCTGCCCAGAGAGAAATGTCCCCTAAAATAATTCCTGAAAACTTTCACTGGGTCAATTTCATCCAGTCCCCCAAAGTTTCGTCTGATGGCATGTTCTACCTCTGGCCAACTTGGCTCACGTCGATGCTCCTCGGCCATTTTGTACACCATCTTCACCAGGCTGAGCAACAACAACAATATATTCATAGACCGACCTGGCACAAAAGAAGTCCAGTGCTGCCTATACTTCAAACTACCAACTGAGAAGTTTTGAATTGGGTAGTTATGAAATTTCGATAAGAGCATTCATAGTGTGGTTTACCACTGGTGAATTCCACCAGGCAAGCTATCCTGGACTCACTTTATAAATAAATCAAAACCAGACAAAGTCCTATCTGAGAGCAGATTGCCGGTAAAATGTGACCATGGGATTCCAAACAGGACTGGGGTCCTGCTTTGAAAGATAAACGATGATACATTGATATCTGTGGTACTACCAATTAAGCTCTTTTAAATTTAATGAAAATATTGAAGACTGAAAAAAAAACAGCCAGCTGCAATCAAGAGAAGGATATAAAAACAAACAAAGAAACGACGTAGGGTGTTATAAAAAGAAGCCAGAAATATCGATAGCCAATAAAATGAGAGCTGCCCTGACGAAAAACAGAGAGAGAACCAACCAATACTTGGAACAAAGATCAGCCAAATAGAAATTCAGCAAATGTTACAAAAAAAATTAAAAATAGCATAAAGAGTATAATAGAACAAATCGAGAGCAAGGAAACATCCCTACCTGTAAAAATCACGAAGCCCAAAGAATTCATCCTTTTTGGAATCGTGGAGAATTTCAGACCGTCTCTGAGTAGCATAAAGTGTTTCATAACCCCGCACTAGTGGATTCATCAGTGGAGCTACAAAGCTTTGTATGTGTTTATCAGTTGAACAAATGCCCCTAAAGAAAATTTGATAGTAAATTTAGGCCGAAGGTTTCCGAAAAAATACTGACAAGGGTTCTCTACACTATTTCAATTGTATTTATGAGAAGTTTTTGAATTAACATGGCTTTATAAACGAAGATTAAACAAAAAATTAGCTATCAGCTTTAGAATTTTTTTGAATTGAAATTAAATTCACACATCTGAAAATGGGTTTCCCATCCTCAAACCTACGGTCCATCTTACATTGCACTTTCGACAAGTTCCTCTGCGTCTGGCAGACCACGTGACAGCATGATACCACGGTTCATTTTGGCCGGGTCCAGAGCCCAATTTGATATTCCAATAAAGGCTACTCTCTCTGGAAGTTGCTCTTCCACTTGTATGTCATCTGTGGAGCTCACTCCATCCTCAAGTAGTGGATGAAGAGTTTTTAGGGGCATTAGAGGTGAGTCTTCAGCTAGACCAATTTCATCCAGAACCACAACTGACACGTACTTGTCTGGGTTTTTGCCTTTCTGTAGCTTGCTGCACTGGCGAAAGGTTGTCATGATCCCTTCTGAAGTTGAGAGAGGACTGCATTGGTAAGACACCATATGAACCTAGTGAATGGTAAAATCAATGGCAATGTAAATTGCTTTTGCCACCGAACGACCTAAATAAGTAAATGTTACATTACCACTTCGAGGTACAATGCAACTGAAGCATTACCTAATTCATAAGATTTCCTTTTCCGCAGAAACAGGCTATTGTCACCAACTTTTCTTTTCCATTTATTCACCTAGTCTCAATTACAGTACACTAACTCTATCAACAGAGCGAACCTTGATACTGCACTTTGATTATGCTATACCTGTTTAAAAGTCTTGAAGAGATCAGATCTTGAGGCATCTCCTTCCATGTTGTCAGCCACAACAGTTTTGGCAAGGGACTTTGAGCTGCCCGGTTTACCAACCACGAACAGTGGGATCCTGAGCTCAATACACACAACCATCATAAACACATTCTCGCTCAGGGCCGTGTTGCGAGCAATGTTATCACCTAATTCCAGTTGATTCAGTACTGCTTTCTGACACCTTGCAAGAAAATGATAAATAGGAAGAGAAAGTTGAGACCAATACTTACCAACTCAATCAATATATGTACTATATCAACTTACTCAGAGCGGTAGTACATGTATAACTATCAAAACACGGTACATCTATAAGAGACACCTTGCTAGCATCTCGGAGTTTCCTTTAAAAGCTGTCATTGGTTAACCCTGTAGCGATTTGTGTTGGGTGAATGTTTCCAGTACAGTGGTGGTGCTACATATTTTCTAACTGGTGAGACAATCTCAACTAGTGCAGAGCACAATTTACGGCTCTGATACAGCAGTCTTATAAGTCCTCACCTATGCCTTTTGTTCCCTTTTTCAACTATGCCTTTTTACTTTTACAGAATATAAGCGTACAAAAACTTGATAAGACATAAACTTGGCAGTTTGTATGTTTCATGTTGGTATTTTCTTACAAGGCCAACAAATAACTTACCATTACCGTTTGTCGAGACGTTTTTGAATTTTATTGGTGTGTTTTATGTTGAGTTTCGTTCATAAATTCAATAATACGTAGAAGTAGCAAATGACACAGTTTTTTCCCCAACGTTTGTAACTTGATACTTTTGTGTGCAACATGAAGCCCTTGTTTTCTTGCAAATAAGCACGAATGTGTAACTTTTTACTCACTGCTGAAGATAAATGGAATAACCTTAAAAATCTGATGAAAAATCAAACACGAACGATTTTGTCTTATTCAAAACGCAAATTTTCATATTTCACCGATAAACAAGAACTAATCTAATTATCAAATAGTAATTCGTTTTTCTTCTGTTGCCACCATTGGTATTAACAATACAACTGTGGAGCGTTTCAACGAGAATTAGTGAAGATAGCGATCGTTTCTCGACCAAAATTATATCCTACATTGGTGAGCGAGTTACCTCAAAGACTGATGCAATTTAATTGGCGGTTTCAGTAAGGGTCAGTAAGTGCCACGGAGTCTCCGGCAATAATTTCAAAGTTTCCTTTGTCCAAAATGTACTAGTTTTACAAGTAACTAACACAGGAAAGTTTTGCCTGAATATGAACATTTTGCTCTCTTTCATAGAAGAGGAAATAAACAAGTTGTTAAGGAGAAGCAGTAGGTTTCCATTATTTACTGGAGCCCTGGAAAATACACAATAATTAAAAAAGAGCAGACGAAATTTCTTGAATTGAGAGCTAGGAGACGATACTGATGCGCAGTCACAGTGCCTTAGTGCCATAGAGCCATAGTGATAATGATGATAATGATAATGAATTTATATAGCGCATTTTCTATATTCATATATTCAAAGGCGCTTTACAAGCGAGTGATATATGGACAAAGACCAGACCACAACACCGCGAACTACGTGCCCTACTCTTTACAATGAGTGTGTGAGTTCTTTAACGTCCCCTCCTAGCCATTACAGTGAAGATGCAGGAGACGGGGCCTACGTTTATCGTCCTTATCAGGGAAGACTAGAATATCTAACCATTTGCATATGTCATTGCAAAGGCAGCATAGTCTCCTCAGTTATTTTAAGACCCTGAGTGTTGGTCCGAGACCTCCCGCACGGTAGTCCGACGCTCTACCAACTGAGCTAACCGGTCGGCGGCTTTAATTTTCTAGTGCGATAGTGCCTTAGTTCCATAGGCCACCCCAAACCATCCCAATAGTGCACTCTGCACTAAAAATTACCTCGAAATTTCCTGCGAAATACGTTGATGTCCACCAGGTAGCTGGCAGGGTTCGGAAAAGCTTCGAGCCACAGCACGACGATACGGTTCTCTTTCTTGAAGGCGTGCCTGGTAACAAACCCCAAGGGAAAGTACAAGGGCTCGAGTGACATCATCGAGAGCCTACATGAGGCGAACAGCAGTATTTTGTATCACCAGTTGTACATCGCATGGCGCTAAATCACATTTTAAAATTTGTGTGAATTTGCATATTAAGCTTGAAATAAAACACTGGTCTTGCAAACTTCAGTTCTCAAATGGATTTTTATTCTAGTACTATGTTATTGCCTTTTTTAGCACATTCATATTTGTCTTTAATACCACTAGGTATGGCTACCATAAGGTTTCTCTCTATTAATATTACGACCGTTCTCAGCATTGCTTGCACCTCACACATAATGTTGTGCTTTTCAACATATAGAGAAAAATAACCCCCCAGTCAAAATGAGCAGTAACTAATCAGTTGATTTACTATCAGGATTAGTAGAATTCTACTATTATACTAATGAAAATGCAGTAATTTGATTGGCACACTATCATACATTAGTGTGCAGTAACTTGGTGTGGTCGACAAAATTTCAGTGTTTTCTCGTTTATCCGCAATTTTAAAAAATCATTTAGAAACAAATCAATAATTATATTCTCAAAAAGATTAACAGAAGAACGTTCACGGTTTCTTGAATTAAAAGACTTTTTAAAGAAACTGATAAGCACGCGCACACAACTGGAGATGTCAAATTGAGAATTCAGTCCGCGCGAATTTCTAAAGCGTGAAGTTCAATACTAAGACCAGGAATAATTGGAGTGGCTATTTGAAGCAAATTTCATTTAGAATTTCACTAAAACAATTACATTATTCGCTCTCGATCTCTATGAGGTGATAGTTGATTTGGCCTTCGGCCTCTTGAACTACCACCTCATAGAAATCTAGAGCTCATAATCAAATTTTTTATTAGGACACTGAAGAAAAACGTATCGACTCAAAACAAACTATGACAAAAATAAAATATGCTCCAAGAACCACTTGTTGACGTCCTCTTAAATTTAATAGTCCGGCATCACAAGAAGAAAAAAACTTAAGTAGGGTTAAATATAACTAAAAAATGTACACTGGGCCTAGAAGTGAACTAATACCTGATTCAATTCATTCTCCCCTCGACCAGCATCGTCATCGCTGTCATCGCTTTTAGTGTCGGAGTCAGTCTCCTCATCCTCATTATCCATAAGAGGATTGAGAACCTCACGATGATTGTAAAACCAAGCCATCACATACAGCGCACGCTCCACGTCACGTAGGCTGACAAAGCTACATTCATCCTGTATAATTAAACTCAATGTAATTACTTAGGTTGCTTTTATCAAAGCATCACAACTCTAGACCATACAAACGAATTTTAGGTTAATAAACAAATGGAAACTAGTCAGAGGACACGCAAGCACGCTAATAAGCATCCCAAATGCCCAAAGTTTGATGCATCCAATGATGACTTTGCTCTTTGCTCTGCATAGCTAATGCTCGAAACATCAGCTTCACAAGTGTCATTAATGTATGCATAACCACCCGTTTTAAGTGTAGTAATAGCTGTAGACACGTAGAATATTAACAAGGGTAAGTTAGTTCGCAATTGTTAGTAAAGAGCCATTTTAAACACTTCTTGTGATTTCCACTTCCACCATACTTTTTTCTTCCCTCAGTTATTTTGCATAACATCAGTTATTTTACATCCAACAGTTTCCAAGGGTAAAAGGAAATTGAAGAAGGTCACCCATCAAGAGTTATGAGGAGCAGGAAACATGGCGTCAGTTTGTGGATGCCCAGTGCTCCTCCAGGGGCCAAAAGGGGTAGTAAGCAAATACGTTTCAGAGACGTTGCGCTTGTGCACAAGCTAAACCTACCGTTTGGTCCCTCATGTAACGCTGAGAAGCAGTAAGCACGGCTGTCAGAGCTTTCACCAAAGGCGCTTGTCCAGGAATTTTCTCTTCTGATAAAATCTTGTTTAAGTAAAGAAAAAGACAAGGTTTCTACTTTATGTGAAGTTGCTAAGTATACAAACTTTTAAAGATTAGAGTCTAAACTATAACACGTACCATCTTGACTTTACGAGAAAATTCATATCTAACACCATGATCTGCAAACACCTTGAAGAAGAAACCTACGTTTGTAAATTACACAAATGTGCCTTTAAATTATAGCCAGATTATGTCATTACTACCTGAGTGCAAATACGTTAGCAAATCGCTTGGCCTTCTTAGTACAACACCTCGTTAAGTACACCATTGTGGCAGACAGTGTCAACTTACAAATCTGCTGACAATTTGATGTGTGTACAACTCTTCAATGTCAGGATTTAGCTGGCCAAAGTCCCATACTAATGGCCGCATGCTTTCTGGCAGCGCATGGACTCTGTACACCAGGTGTCGAAGAGGAATGTGACCTAATGGATTAAAACGATGAACAACAAGAAAAGACAAATCCACAGAAAAATCTAAAGAGGAGGAGGCTTTTTTGTTCGAGGAAAAAAAGGCAATTCCCAATTGTTCTCTCTTTCTATAAAACATGAGTTAAAATCAAACTCATGACATACCAAGGCGATCATGTGTTTGTTGTGTTGCTACATGATATCCCAAGCCAGCTGACTCCAACTTATGAATCATTTCCTTTGTATGTCTTTAAAACAAAAAAAGATGAAAAATTGGTTTGAGTTGTCAACCATTAACTGACCGACCGGTTAGCTCAGTTGGTAGAGCGTCGGACTACCGTGCGGGAGGTCTCGGACCAACACTCAGGGTCTTAAAATAACTGAGGAGAATATGCTGCCTTTGCAATGACATCTGCAAATGATTAGATATTCTAGTCTTCTCGGATAAGGACGATAAACCGTAAACCGTAAACCGTCCTGCATCTTTACTGTAATGGCTAGCAGAGGACGTTAAAGAACCCACACACTCATCGTAAAGAGTAGGGCACGGAGTTCCCGGTGTTGTGGTCTGCTCTTTATCCAGTGAGTTGTTTGTGTTGCACGCACACGTTTAAACGAGCGCTTGCGCTCCTAGGTGTCGCGTGGGTAAATAAAATAAGTAAGTAAGTAAAACTGAACTTGGAACATGAGTCTAGTACTTACTTTCTGTAAGGGTTACATGCTGCAATGAACTGTAGTCTCTTGAGCCCTACTCCTATCTTTCTTCCATTGACCCTGCGATCCACCATGACTTCCTTGATCATTCCTAAGGCATCGGTTGTGTTAGCCTCATCAAAGAACAACACCGTGTCAATGTTCAACTTTTCATTCACTCTAGCCATTTCCTCAGCTTGCTCCACTTTCTTCTCGATGTCTTTGTAGGTCGTCCCTCCATGAACCTGTTAACCATGATTTGTAGACCATTAATATCGGCTTTCTGGAACTGACCTGCCTAGAATAATCAAGACTTTTGAAAGCTACAGGTATATTTTACCTCTGTCCTGATTTTTCAAACATGTCAACAACAATCTAAATGTTGTGTAATGTCCTTAGAAGCACAAGGGAAATTTTAATACAAGTTTTTGTCACCATATTTAGTGCTGATGGACATATTCATTAGGGATAGACAAAACGATTACTTTTGTTAGTTTACTTTTGCTAGTTAGTTTATCAAATGTTCCGTTTATTTTATGTCAACTTTCTCGCCGCTTAGAGGAAGGTTGGGTAGATAACAAATGACAAAATGATTGGTTACTGCAGATACAAAAGGAGAAAAGTATAATATAAATAAATGACTCCATCAATACTATTTATACCTTCATTAGTAGCATGTTCTTTGGTCCACCAGGGCCAGACTGTAAGCCACACATGTATCGAATGAGGCATGTTTTACCACAGCCAGTCTCGCCCATTATAACGACAGGGATGCCACATCTAAAATATAATTACATCGATGTTTAGTGATCCATTATTAGGCAAAAGTTCTTCACAAACAGTCTCTAAAAGACGTTTTCCTTTCTTTTTCCATTCTGCCCTCTTATTCAGGCAGCAACCAATTTCAATAAACACCATTCCCCTCAAAAGTTCATTGTTTATTTCATTTTTCATATCCCAGAAAGTGCGTCTCTACAATCTACGTAAATATTTCTCCTTACCTAAAGCGCATGTGGATAGCCAAAATTTTCTTCAAGTTGTCTGTGGTGAGTTCATATGAGTAATCTGGATCATAAGGCCACTCAACACCCATTACTCCACGAAGCTTCTCAATTTTCTCGCCTCTAGATTAACAAACACAAATATTAAAGAATTATCTTGTGCATCAAGCTCCCCACTTATGCCAGTAAGAACACCAGGCCAGTGCCCTTTAAAAACAATGAATCTTTTTCTTTAGAATAGACCGAATATTAGAAACTTCCAAACTGAATGTGCACCTTTGAATGTGCACCATTTAAAAGACTTGCTGAGGCTAAGCTCTCTCAGCTCAAAAAATCTCACGATTAAATCACTATATCATACTTTTTTTCTTTGATTGTTTGCAGTTATTATATGTTCTTATGTGGGTCTTAAATTTTTTTTTCATGTAAGATGTAAGTTTTTTTTCAAATCTAGATTTTTAAAAAATTCTATTTTTATGTTGGTTTATCAAATTATCTATTTTATTTTATATTTCTATTGTTTTGTGTGGGTGGCCAGCTTGTAAAGGAACCTATTCCTGTTTTGAAGCTTTCCCGTCAGCATTAAATAAATGTTTTATATTTTGCTGAAGAGGCATTCCCAAACGCGCTAAAAAGCAAGACACATCGAAAAGGACATTCTTTCAAAACTTGCGAATAAATCCGAGGCAAACACAAATATAATACAACATGTAGTGCCCCACCTAACTTAAAGGTTCAATAATAAGCCGCTAAAGTAATGACAAAAACTTACTTGCTCCAAGATTCGTGGCTAGTCTCCATATCAACCTTTTGCACAAACAGACCAGTGCGCAAGTTCCTTGACATCAAATTTTGCTGAATGATGACATGGCGGTCTGGGTCAATCAAATTGCCATTTTGGTCAATGTGGAAACCTACAAATGTCATGGTGACGCGATCCTGGTTGAAGAATATGTAAGGATGCGAGCTGTAGAAAAACAATCGGTAAGTAGTATTCACAGTAGCCCTCCCATTCAAGATCACGCATACCGTCAAAACTCAACAGAGTTATTGTCAACTTTCAACGTATTTTTGACAACCATTTGATGGGTTAAATTTGATTTCAACAGTCACAATTTAAGACTTGAAACGAGTTGAATCAGAACAGCAACACTTGCCAGAGGACACTTTGACATCATCCACGTCAATTTTACCCTCAGCTTCCCGGTTATTCAGCCTACGCCTCGTTTCGCCTGCCGAACTTCGCCTACGCTTTCTTCGTTTCGCCTACCAAAGATCGTCCAAGTATGAACATGTTTCTATTCATCGAAAACACGAATATCTTATCTTCAGGAGTGTTTTTAGTGAAATATCTGGGAGAAAAACTTAAAACGTCACGAACTGCTACAAGACTTTGTGACAACCAACCCATGACCAACAACACTTGAGCTTGACAACTCGTGCTCATCAAACCATTAGATTTTTGAATAAATCTTCGTTTCCTCACCAAAATCTTTATTAGAAACACGAATATCTTATCTTCAGGAGTGTTTTTAGTGAAATATCTGGGAGAAAAACATAAAACGTCGCGAACTACTACAAGACTTTGTGACAACCAGCCCATGACCAACAACACTTGAGCTTGACAACTCGTGCTCATCAAACCATTAGATTTTTGAATAAATCTTCGTTTCCTCACCAAAATCTTTATTAGAAACACGAATATCTTATCTTCAGGAGTGTTTTTAGTGAAATATCTGGGAGAAAAACTTAAAACGTCACGAACTACTACAAGACTTTGTGACAACCAAACCGTGACCAGCAACACTTGAGTTTGACAACTCGTGCTCATCAAACCATTAGATTTTCGAATAAATCTTTGTTTGCTCACCAAGATTTTTATCAAAACAATATTCAATGCATTATACCAGATACACAAGTTAGTTAATATCATAACAAACCAATTTTATTGACCAAGATGCTTTACAAAATTTTTATTAATGACATTTATCAAGTGTATTTAGTTTATTTATAAAATCTTGTCTAACTAATATTTACATGGTTATGAGTTAGGTACTACTGACTTCTAGAGGGGCCATTCAGGCAGAGCAGGCTTTCAACAGTTGGACTGCTGATTTTTCATTATTCTCAAATTTCTCCCACAAGTCAAAAATTTTCCTTTGTAGATTTCGGTACTTTCTCTTCTGGATTCCCTTGAGCTTACCACTGCTGATCAATTTAATGCTGAGTTCGCACACCCTAGCTTCGTTGTGGAGAAGCTCGACCAATTCATAAAAGGGAAGGTGACTTCTCCCGGTTCGTCGGTTCAGTGCATGATGCCATCCCTTGAGATCATTATTGGTTCGGATGGGCTGTCCAAAGACACTCCATTCCTTTGGTTCGTGGATGGTTGACGATATCCACTGACCTTGGTCGGCACATTCAGCATCTGTTAAAAATGAATCAACCGATCATAACATAAACCAACAAAGAAATCTAAAAAGAAAGAAAAGAAGCAGCATCCAAGGAAAACTTACCATTCAAGTCATCATTTGTGCAGGTTTCATGTTGCCAACAGCCAATACCATGTTACCAACCAATAAACCAAGCATCATCACTTTCAGAAACAGGTAACTTACAAATTATACACTTTTCACTTTCCATAATAAATTAAGACTTAAATTCGCTTACCTGTAAACTCCGTTTCTCTATAAGATAAATTGATAATCCTTTGGCTATGCTTGCTTTTATACTATGCGAACGGATCGAAACTTTTTTGAATAACGAATTTCATTGGCTGGTTTCGTTTCCATTCAATCGTTTAATTAACTTTATCGGAGGAAGCGGTGAAGAAATTTCTCACTTCCATAATTACAACAATAGGTCAACAGCACATTGAAATCTGCCTTATTGAAATCAAGCTGAGATTACTCACACCTTTAACGAAGACTATTGTCACACTTACAATAAGATGCTCGCGTCTGAAGCAGTAGTTCACACGTTTTATGTTTTTCTCCCAGATATTTCACTAAAAACACTCCGGAAAATATTCGTTTGTTTTCGATGAAAAGAAACATGATCATACTTGGGTGATTTTTTGTGATTTCGTTGTAGTAAAGTTCTCTTGCTATTAAGTAAATTGGCAAGGAGATCTTTGGTAGGCGAAACGAAGAAAGCGTAGGCAAACTTATCACATGCTTGTTGTCATGAAGTCTTGCACTAGTTTAAGACGTTTCCTTATGTTTTTCTCCCAGATATTTCACTAAAAACACTCCTGAAGATAAGATATTCGTGTTTCTGATAAAGATTTTGGTGAGGAAACAAAGATTTATTCAAAAATCTAATGGTTTGATGAGCACGAGTTGTCAAACTCAAGTGTTGTTGGTAACGGGTTGGTTGTCACAAAGTCTTGTAGTAGTTCGCGACGTGTTATGTTTTTCTCCCAGATATTTCACTAAAATCACTCCTGAAGATCAGATATTCGTGTTTTCGATGAAAAGAAACATGATCATACTTGGATGATTTTTGGTAGGCGAAACGAAGAAAGCGTAGGCGAAGTTCGGCAGACGAAACGAGGCGTAGGCGAAATAATCGGACACCCACCCTCACAATCTTAGGATTCCAAATAGTCAAGGCAAACGGGACTAATCTCAAGTTCAAAGAAAGACGTCAAAAATTAATCCAAACAATACATTTTTCATTGAGAATATCGTCGTACCTGGTCTCCCAGCGCCTCCTGAGACTTAATCTTACAACCTCAGCTGCTGTGGCTTCTTCATCATCGCAGTTACCGGTAGTATCACCATCTTGGTCAGAAGTGCCACTGGGACTCTCACAGGAATTAAGAGATGGTGTAGCAAAGTCCTTCAAAGTATGTAGTAATGATTACTTACAGATGTTACCTGTAATAAGCTATAGCAAGACTAAGTTTGTCAAACAAAGTTTACTTGTGTCAGCGACTAAAATGCCATGGCTACATGGATAAATCCAGCTTTAAAGATTTCATTATTTCCTACTTTCCTCTTATCATTGATCTGCACCTAAATCAGATGGGCCCTAGATTATCCACAAATACAGTCTTGACAGTCAGGCATACATTTGTTTTGGGAAGCAAGATCCTCTAATATAAAATGTAATAAAATTCTGATAACTGGTTCTTGAGAAATAGGCGCATTTCTGAAAAGACCAGTAAAGACGTTAGAGTCACTTTTCAATAGACTACATGTAACATGTTGTTCTTCACATTTACAGTAGGTGAGAATAGAAGAAGGGTTGGCTGGCAGGCTGGCTGGCTGGCTAGAAGGATAAATGCATGTATAAGGAAAAGCATTAAGGGAAGAGGTAAGGAATGAGTGGACAGAAGTATAGAGGGAGTCAGTGATAGACTGCCGCAGTATGAACCGACTGACAGACAACAGACTAACTAACCTACATGATTGGTACTGTTGAATATTAAATTAATAGCGGCCCTTACCCGAGACATCAGGATCATGAAGCGCACCACGAAGCTTCTAAAACCCTCCAAAGTGTCACCCACTAAATCCATGTTACAGAATGAACTGTCCTCGCAGGCTTGAAGCTGCGAGTTAAGGAAGTTTACGAAGTACCGTAACTCAGCCCACGAAGGGTCGTTAATGCCACAATTTCTTTGAGAAAACAAACAAATTATCAAGTCACTGCCAAGTAAGAGAGTTAAACTTTAAGAACATTGGTTATAAAGTTGTTGATAAAGAGAAAGAAAAGCACAAACAGTTAAAATAGGTTTCTCCGATATGAAAAGCATTCAGAAGGAAAGACATTCAGTTCACTGCGCGAAATATTGATACAATGCAAATGAGAAAGGCTGCCATTTTGAAACTAAAATCTAAAGCATCGGAAAGTTAGAGCATCTAGGCGAAACCTTACTTATCACTAGCATTATTTCGATATTGAAGATATGTTCAAGAGATGCTAGTTTTATTACACTGCTTTCTTTTTGCTTTAAATGCGACCAATTACAATTTAAGAGACAACCTTAAATTCGATCTAACCCATACTTACTGGAAAGGAAACAATGATTCCTTCACTCATCGAGCCAGTATAATATGGAACAGTTTACCTGTAAAGATCAAGTCTCTTCCTTCCTTTGCATCGTTTAAAGCAAATCTTGTAAAGTAATGTAAATCTATTGATGGAATATCTTTTTGTTGTAGTTCTACCATTACATTTAAGAACTCTGATGATTTCATATATTTTTAGATGTTATTTTAGATTTTTATTTGTTATTTGTTGTATCTACATGTTTCTTTGCTTAAATTTATATGAATTGTAGTTATCTAATTAGGGTATTTTGTAAACATTTGTTTATGCATAGCAGGTCCACATCAGCTTCCGCTGCCATTTTTAAACCTGCCTTGTCAATTTTTTATAAAAAAAAAGTAACAGCAGGCAAGACTTCAGTTGAGATTTTAAAGCGACCGAATTGTACACACATAAGACTATCTTTTTATTGATAACGGCTAGGAAATGGTTGAAAAGTTTGTTTTTAGCACAATTAACTGTCTTTCTATATCCTTACAAATGCTCTGCTCATGATATCAAAAGCGAGTATTGTTAATTTTGTGATAACATTCTAATAATACAGCGTAGAATAAATCATGCTTCTGTACCTTTCGTTCCTACAATGGGGAACTGTTAAACGAAAACACAATGAACTTCAGGGTATAATTATGTATGGAATGAAAATTCAGTGATAAAATATAAGACCTCTGCATACCAGTTGCTGAAAGCTTCTAATCTTATTAGTCATCTAAATACAGCAGCTGGGTCATTGTTTTGCCTTGTTTGTTTAACTGTTCTCTGAATCTCTGAACAAACAGCACACATACGTATACCGAAAAATCGATCCAAGGTGTTTCAACAGGACAAAAATAACCGTTTATTTTTTAAAGTCCTTTTCTCTTATATAGTTATAGATCGGACACATCATAACGAGGCTAACCCCTGGTAACGAGGCTAGCTACCATATATAACATCCCTTTCCTTCTAAAAAAAAAACAAAGAGACAAAAATAAAACTGTTCGAGTCACTGTAAGTCCTTTAAAAACTGTTCGAGTCACAGACAATCTATTGTATCTGGAATTGTTAATATGAGTTCTCCGTTGTAGGCTTAATACCACCAAGTCTGGAAGTCCTTCAAATATTGTGGTCTCTTTACAACTCGGCTGAGCGTATCGTTTTTGGGAGCTGAGACATTCCTATTGGCTGATTACTCGACTCAGACTGTCCCTGGTGCGTGACAGGGTCACGACACGCGTCTGGTTGCTCAGACACTGCTGGAACTACAGCAGCCCTTCCAGTCTGCTTCAACAGCGACACTGCTTTTTCAGACCACCCAGGAACTGCAGCAGCTTCTTCTGCCTGCTTGGATGGCGACGCTGTCAAGTTTAAATGGGGCGCCAATGTGCTTCTGTCGTAATACTCCACTGTTTTCCTAAAGTGACGACGATTCCGTTGATATCTGGCACCATCTTCAGTAATCACTTTGTAGGACTGAGTTCCCACAGGTTTGTTTACTCTCGCTTTTATGGCCTCATTAGTCAGACTTCGAGGGGGAATTAAATGCACCGTGTCTCCACTTTTAAGCTCTGCAAGACTTTTGGCTGTAATTACCCGCTTGACTTTCCTTGTTGGTTAGCAGCTTGTCATGGACATTATGATCAACGACTGGTTTAAGGAACCGCGGTAAGGTAGGGACCTAGGTTCTGATTCGTCTGCTCATGAGTCGTACCACTGGGCTATTGTCTGGGTGTATTTCTGCATTCGAGGAGTGCAAGAATGGGGTCCGTCTTGGCCTTTCTAGATTTCTTCATAACTGCCTTTGCTGATTTGGCTGCTGCCTCAACTTTCCCATTACTCTGAGGGTATGTCGGGGAGCTTGTCAAGAGAGCGAAACCCCAATGGCGACTGAGCTACTTAAATTCATCTGAAATAAATTGCGAGCCGTTGTCTGATATCATCATGAATGGTGCAGACGCCCTATAAGCCCTCTAGGGTGTGGTTCAATCTCTGCTGAAACTCCCCTGGAGCTGTGCAAAGCCCGAAGGAGAGGCCACGCCAACGAAATCGTCGGAAAGGCGATTTAAAAGTTGCAAGGCGTGAGCTTTCATCGTCGAGTTCAACATGCCAGAACGCATTCTTAGCATCCGCAGTTGAAAAAAAACTATTGCCCTTAAAAGCTCTGGAAGTAACTAGTCTATGGTCGGGGTCGGGTAGTGGCTTCTCCTTAACACTGGATTCAGGTCTTTGGGATAAATGCACACTAGAATTTGTCCATTAGGCCTCTGTACAGTTACATGTAGAAGGCTTGAAAACCACGGGGTAGGCTCTGTGACTTTCTCTATGATACCAAGGCTCTGAGGACGATCCAGTTCTTTCTTCAGTTTACCTTTGAGCGCTCCAGGAACTCTCATTGGCGTAGCACCCTCTTCGACTTCAACTTAAGACTTCGACTTCGAATTTGTATTATTGTAGCAAACAGTTTTCTCGCACATTCATGATCACTTGCAGCATGGACGCTAAATGTCACCCTCATCCATTGCCTCGAGTTTGAGGCAGTGTTCATCATCGCTTTCGCTCTCTGTCTCAACCATGTTTACGTTTGCCTTAGCCAAACACTGAGACGCGAAATGATTCATAATTCCACAGGCCGAGCATCTCTTGCCAAAAGCAGGATAATTCTGCTTGCCGATTCGATGCTTTCCACCGCAATATTGGTATATCTTTGTTTCTTTACGATGCGTGTCGTGAGCAGGACTTTCATTTTCATGCCTGTCGTTCCCCAGCTTTTCATGCCTTTCAATACTTTCTCGCCTTTTATTCACCTTCTCGTACCTTTTGTTGTGCAATCCTTTACCACAATTATACTTATACATCAAAACATTGTTTTCCCTTTTTTTAGCTTGCACTTATGTATGTCTTTCTTCTTTTATGATAATAATGTCGTCTTTAATGTAAAACTTAATTTAAATTAACTTAGCATGCAGCCAACGCAGCCTATATCTACATGACAGTAACCAATTTGAAAGCTCATTAGCTACTTTGGTCACTGTACACAATTAAATATTGTTTCTTCTAGTTAATTTCTATCTGTATTTATTTTTTCCAATATCACTGTAAACCATCCTACGCTAGTTGTTTTTTTTTCTGTAAATAGTGTGCGATAATAAAAAACTCAAACTAAAAACTGAACATCGGACACATCATAACGAGCCTATCCCCTAGAAACGAGGCTAGCTACCATATATAACATAGGGCAGCATTACCTGGCAAGTATCTCTATACACTCTGTGTGGTCACCCATCACTTGACCCGGTATGAACCGAAAACGATCCAGACTATCGCCAGCCGATTCCCAGAGCTTAAGGTACTGAAATGCACGCTGAACACAAGAGCTTTGGAATTCTCCATTGTCAAAGAGAGGATTGAGGTTGTTGCCAGCTGCATAAAAATCCAGATACAGAGTAGGTTAGAGTAGTAGTAAAAAAGCACTGCGACACTATTGTAACGCTTGGTTTCGTGTTGTCCATTATATTTAGTTGTGCTAAATTGTGTAATGAAAATGGATAGCAAAAAACTAAAGCGGCCTTCACACAGCAAATTAAAGTTGGCAAACTTCAAAAAGATGGCAAATTCGTACGTTCACACACCAAACTCACGTCAAATCTCAACACATGCTGATTCGCTTGTATATAAGGAACTTTGAGGTGAAAAGAGTAATTTTTGAAGAACGACTACGATCAAAAATAGATCTTCATCGCCCTAGAAAACAAATTTTAGTTACCTCCTTTTAACCCCAGTTTCTCCGCTAGTTCTTCCATTTTTTTCTGCTTTTTTTCGTGTCTTTATACGCTGCAGACGAAACCCTCAAACGTCCCACAGATCTGGACAATTTTGAACTCGATAAATTGAAAAGTTGCCTCACAGTCTTCATGTCTGTCCGCCATTTTGTGTCACGCATATCATGTGAATAGAGCGCGTGTTTTGATTGGTTGACAGTTACCAACACACGTTTGCCAATCATTCACACCTGCATACGTCAAATACGAGTTTACCGACACGAAAAAGTTGGTGAAAAAGTTGGCGAGAATAGAGGCAAGTTCTATTTGTCGCCAACAGTTTGCAAAGTGTTTGCCGATTGTTGCGCCGTTCACACACACGAACTTGAGTTTGCCAACACAAGTTTGCCAACTTTAGTTTGCTGTGTGAAGGCCGCTTCACTGTTACATCATTACATTATATTTACTAAAATTTTCAATGTTATAACTTCGTTTTGTTTTCCTTACCAACTTGATTTGTCCTCAGTTGAGATAATGTCTGCATCGGTGTTCCACAGTGAATGATTGGAAGCAGTCTGTGAAAGGGTTCTGCTATGACTTTCTTGGAACTACCACACTGTTAAGTGAAGAAATCGCAGGTTAACTATACTTTCAAGATCTCGTTAAGTGAAATTCACAGCAACACTTACGTTGGTGAACGGAAGTCTTCTTTCGTTATTAGTTTCATTTGTGGTTTGTGATGGTCCTGAAGTTAGTTCAATTACATACAAATCAGAGGGTCTCCGCCTCCAGACC
>OMLO01000910.1_pt1 | contig 21360 bp, 16 predicted proteins | sample 1674811 | NCBI WGS metagenome assembly OMLO01 (sample SAMN06265003, study PRJEB25207) | coral metagenome | isolation source: Coral host | place: Mexico:La Bocana,Puerto Morelos, Mexico | collected 2008-11-13 | reverse complement strand
TTCACCAAAGGGGTTTTTAGGGTGGAATAAAAAAAAAATCCAAAATTTTGGTTCTGTCGGAAGATTCTTCATATTTACAGGCAGTAGCTCTTAAAAGCCGTGAGAAACGTTTCGAAAAAAATGAGGGAGTTATAACTTGCTCAAGAAATGGTATAATTTACCTTAACAAGCTCTAGATATAAGAACTTCTTTAACAAAACCTGACTTATCTGTTCTCACACCTTCCACGTGTAAAATTTTTGTGGAGAAATGGTGAGCGAAACCGAGAAAACGATGAACAAACATACCGCCAAAAACCACCCGTATCGCATCAATCTTCCGTCAATGCTGGAATTGTGGCAATACAATTCATTGCGGACTTAGTGCGAACACCACCGGGAGTTTGATTGTTATACCCTAAATTTTTTATTGAATAAAAAGCCGGTTTAAGGTGTCTCGATACGGTTTTTTTTGGGTCACACCAAGCATGTTCAATAAGCTCTTTTACAGTCTTGTTATGGAAATTAAAATTAAACCAGCCATTGGAAATGGATTGAAGTTTGGTATTATGTATTCCTCAAGACAATCAATATCAACATGGAAACTACAAAAAAATTGAGCACTGGTAGAACATGAATTTTGCGTGAATTAGATGTGTCTTAATCATAAGCTATGGTGTATGGAAAATAAATTAAAAATACAAGAATAAAAAAATGTTTCATCTCGAGTGAAATGCAAAAACAGGTCAAATTATGCTTTTGTCTCGTAATAATTAAGCCAAAACACTTAGCATTTAAGATCTTTGTAGCCTTACCTGAGTGGAAACCCTTTTTTTGAAGCGTCTTTGTCATCACTTGCTACAAGACCCTTCCGTAATGCGAGATATATCAATTCATCGGGACGCAGGGGTTCCAAGGAGTTTCCATAGCCATAACGGAAGACATCAAATGCAGCACATACTTTGTTTCTAACTGGTTCCTCCAGAGCAATTGGATAACAACAGTATCTCAACGAAGACTCTCCAGGTGATTTGTTACCGCTACGGCACAAACATGCAAAGAAACCGGCCTTCAGGGGCACGTGTTCAGTGAGATGATCAGCACGATTCTCCAGGGGCACGTTTTCAGGAGGAAGATCAGCACGACCCTTTGGATTTCGACTCCATTTGATCCATGACAAAAACCTGTAAGGACATGGATACATCCACATTGTATTGAATCGAAAGTAGTTAAATTAAGTACCAAAAAATCCGAAATTACCAAAGAATCATCCTCACCTCCAAAAAAAATGTTTTTTTGTAAATCGCAAAAAGTAAGTTAGTTCTAGAGATTTTCCGAAACTGCCACTTCTTGCGTTGTTTTTTAAATATTAACTAAGACATTATGACAAAAAGGGGGAAGAGAATTTCGAGCAATAAGATATATGTTCTGTCGTTGGGTTGGCACCCCAAAGAGATTTCTAGTTCTTGTATGTTTTTAACATGCCTTTCGTCAAATTTAAAACTTTCGTCCTTACGTAATACAGTACTTAAACAATCACTTTTAATCTGGGTGTCATATTCACATACCAGCGCAGCTTCGAAATCTTTACCCACTTTTAAAGGCCACTTGGCACCCTTTAACTATCGCCAAATTTCCATCTCTATTTCGAATATTATTATGAATACCTCTTAAGGAAGTGGATCTAGTGTTGTTGGTCTCCTTTCAAAATTTTCTCTGGTCTGCCAAATCCCATACGTGCCAATGACATCACGGACAAAGGAGACGAAGAATTTTCCTCTTTTTTCTGGTGTACAAGCCCTGTAGTCAATTGCGTTTCTGCAACGTTTGCCTGACATTCTGCAGTTTCGGATATGGCAAATAGTGGCAAATTCGGAAAACGTCTGATATTAGCTGCCTGCTTGCACAAGCAGAACGTCACATTTATTTTCCCGATCTCCAAAATATTGTTCTTGGATCTGAAAAGTGCTTCCGGATTTGTTAGAGTTATTTGGAACTCTAATAGTTTTATTAAGAAGGCATGTCCTTATGCGGCACGTGACCAAAAATCAAAATTTTTCGCCCAGAAAAATATTATTTAAGCCCGCCAAATAACTAATTTATTACGGCTGCACGTGTCTTCAAAACCCCTCCGCCGTAAATCTTGAGTCTTCTGTAATGCGGATTGAACAGAGCGAAATTTTCATGAGTCACTTCTATTTTGCGTGTTTTTAACAACACGTGATTTTTGGTGGGGTTTTAAGAAATATTTTGGCAAGAAAAATCCCTGAATATTTCTAGAAGGACGGAACACAACCGAACAATTATTGAAGAATGGGGCGAGTTGGCCTGTGACGTCATCGAAGCACTAAGATTGTTTTGCTTCTAAGAAGAATGTTTGCGAAAATGCGATAGTGTGATTCAAAATCGTTCCAGAATGCATGAAAGATCTGTTTTTGGAGGGATTCGTAGTACAGCATGCTTAGGAGAGAGCAGTCCTTTTCATTCAATACCTCTATCTCAATGGCACTCGTCCAGAAGACGAAAGAAGTGCGCTGACTTCTGCGAAGTTACACCGAAAGAGGAAGACATCGATCAGTTCTTCGATCTCGGGCATGCCGCTGCTGTAATAACCAAGGATTTTCATGGCCTGTACATTCTTCCCTAGCTTCGAATTTAAGATGAGCTAGCTATTCCATTCAAACGAGCCTCAGATGTCCCAGACCAGAATAATGGAAACTAGGTGTGATAATTATACACCAAATTATACGTATCGAAAGAAAGAGCTTTCTGAACGAATAGTCAACGACAGGTACGTCCTACAATGAGGCGATTAAGACTAGTGAGTCTTCGAGCTGCAGAACTACATTGTAGCTATGCATTTGTAGATTTTGTATGCAATCGCGTGCACCAGGTTGGTGCTGGAGTTTCTCAAAGGTTTCTCAAAGGCACAATTGTTTTGTTCTTTGAGCAATAAAATATATCTTAGTTACAAACTTAAAACGAATCAAGTATTGATAACTATTCGACCCGACGGAGATTGTAGCGCTGAAAGAAAGCTAAAAGAGAATAATAACCTTGAGTCAAATCTTGCTGAAGGATTGTCAGTTATTAGTACGAAAAACGCATATTTGTTTAATTTGTAATGCTTCTGTTCGTACACACAAATTGAGGGTTCTCCAATATTCCGACATATTTATGCATGCCATTCTATTGTATTATATCCACCTAACAACAAATTAACAATACAATACAATAGAGAACGAAGCAACACAATAGCATGCAATACAATTCCATGCATAAATTTGTCGGAATATTGGACAATATTGGACACAAATCTTTAGTATAGGTAATCATACGGTTTTTCTCGTTCAATTTGGAATTAATTTGCACGAGTGAGTTTTTCAAAAAGCTGGAATTGCACGAGCCGCTTCAGCTTTTTGAAAAACTCACAAGTGCAAAATAATTCCAAATTGAACGAGAAAAACCGTATGATTACTTATTAATAATATAAACATGAAAAAATTCGCCTGGACGAAGTGCCGGAAGATCTCATTGCAGACTTTGATAGCCTGCGTAGCCGGCGGGAGTGGGTACCCGCCCGAACGCGAGTGCAAAAAGCCGCTCAGGTCGCGAGAAGAATGGGTAGGAGTCTAGCATTTATCTTGTTTTCCCCCATTGGTTGTACCTTAAACCGCACGTTGTCATCTGGCCTCCTGTTTGTTTTGATAGAGAGGTGAAATAGACCAGTCGTCTTCAGGTTTTGAGGTCGGCGACTCACAAACTGCCTAAAGAGAGCTACTGGGCATCTTTCGCCACCAACGGCTAACCTTCGTGGCTGAAAATCGCGGTGCTGTGTGCAAGCCTCCTTGTCGGGTTTTGGTGTGCCCTTCAGTGAACTGTACGAACTCCACGCCATTGTCGTCTTTGCAAAGCTGTCATCCACTTTCATGTCGTGATGATCTTCCCGGCCGCTTTTTTTGGAGCGCTTACCTCGATCGGCTTGCGGTAGTAATTTCGCTTTTCCCTCTAAGACGTGCTTCGACGAGTGGAATTCCCGGTCTTTTACGATTGATTGGGCAGCAATCATGACTCTAAGGCTGTCAGGCTCATAATCTTGGCCGTTTTTGTTCTTCACTTCGGCGTAGAATTTCTCCAGAAATCTGTTCAGTTCAGCCGGTTCGTGTTCCTCGATTTTTCAAAGCTAAGCTCTTTCCTTCGCACCACGTCTTCCACACACTTAACCAAAACGACGTACTTTTGCTAGTGTTGATATTTTTTGCAGCATTTCGCAGTCAGCATTTCGCAGTTCTTCTATTGTAGTAGTCAATGGCCAAAGTAAACCTTTCTTGATTCATTGCTGCCATTTTCTCTCACTCGAGAAAACTTTTTTCAAAGTTTCCGCAGAAAATTTTCATCATCATTTTACGTGATGCATTGGTTTGGAAACTGAATTTCCTGTTGTCTTTCATCCAATCATAATCGAGAATATCGATGTGTAATTTGCACTGGTGCTACACACATATTATTAAAGGAAAAATATGCTGTTGTAGTTATGAACTATCAAGAGTTCGCTAAGAGTAAAAGAAGAGTTGAATATAGATTAGTAGATAAGCCAAATGGGTCGGCAAAATGTCTATCGTGACTTGCAGTGTGATGAACATCGTAACCCTCCTAACTTCGTAGCTAGACTCTGAATTGTATTGCCAGCTGAGTACAGGTCTTTCATTTAAAAGTCTTGTCCATTTTTGATAAGATTTGAAGCACAAATACCCTAAATATGTTTTCTCAGTGCTCGAAACCCAGTGAAACGTCTCTTGATTGTTTTGAGCGATGTCCTATGATGACGTCACAAGAAACCCGACCCAGACTCCATTATGCTTGGTCATGGGACGCTGGAATTACAATTTTAAATGCCTTAAAAAACGCGGGGATTTTATCAATCGAGATAATTTATTCGCTGAAGTAATAAGAAATAATGAGTTAAAAATAGAAAATGTTAAGTAAAATACTGTAATCTTCTATTTTCTAATTCGTAATACCCCTTTATAAGGGGGAGGGACGGGGATAACCTTAACCATTATTTTTCTTCTGCAGGCTTTTGTAGGGTTTCACTTGCTCTTTCGTAAACTTGCTTGTGAAAACAGCAAGCAATTCACAATATCAGGAAACTCGATCTCTGGCCATTTAGCCGTCGATTGACAGAAAAAATTCGCACTCACGGAGTATGGATCAATATTTGCAGTAAGTTTAAGTTTTGCATCGTATATTGCTCGATTTTCAGTACTAAGTGAGTCTCGGTGAACTCTTAAAGATGGTACTCGATCGCTCACTACAGCCGTCGTTGTTTTGACCTGGCAGGCAAGATGGCGACGTAGTTACCGTTGCTATGAGATCACGTGACGCGTGCAAAACCTCTATATTAAAAAGAGAACTTGAAAAACTACTTACGCGAAACTGTCCTGCCCTCGACCCCCCGAACCACCCCCGCCAAAAACAATGTGTATACATACAAAACAACTTTTTGCAGTTATAAATAAACGAAAAATCAGGAAAAGAAATCGGCTGCGTCCTTGCAAGCGTAGGAACGTTTCTCTTGAATTGAACATTTTCAATTGATTCTCTATTAGCATGAAATCCATGATTCCGTGAATCAATAATTACTTATTACGGTTTCAAATTCCAGAATTACCCTTTGAATAAAAGAGGGTCGTTTACCAAGTGAAATGTGTCGCTTGAAATGTAATCACCCCATTCTTTAGATCTGCCTGCCTTGGAAGTTGGTCCGTAATCTCGGTCCATTGCGATGTTTCCTCATCAGAATTCATTAACAACCTTACATGTGCGTTCTTAACCGAGAATTCTGCACACACATTCTTGTCCGCTTGAAGTGAGGTGGGAATAGTTATTATTGCTGGCTCCACAAGCTCAATGGCAGGCGAACATGCTATGTGAAGGACAGGGCCGATTATTTCATGATCGTCAAACCACTGCTGTGGAATTTCTTGGACCTGCAAAAACAGTAGCCATTGTAACCACCCGCAAAAGCGACAGAACTAAATACGTTTTATGGCCGATGTTCAAGAAAAGCAGAGGGTGTGTTCATTAAAAAGTGCACTGTTTCTGACATGTCGACATCGTTTAACTGTCGGTTATAGGAATTTTTGGAAAGGAGATATTTATCCCCGGGCCTACAAGTTAGGGTGGGACGTGGGGTGGATGCCACTGCCAGAATTTTTTCTAATTAGAGTTTTCAAAACAGGATTTACCGTATGAGGCTAAAATTCTCAACAGCCTTTATCCCTCGCCAAGATTTGTGTTAAACGCCACTACATTTGGCATCCAGGTTTTCTTGAGCATTATTCATTTAACTATGATTTTGGAATAAATTTACACCAATTTACACCAATTTACCCTTTTTTCTGACATAAGATGGTGGACTTAATGGCGCCATGTGACCTCACAAGAAGTAATGGCCAATGAATAATATTTCATTTCTCAGGGTAACGTCTTACCTAGGTAAGGGTGCGTCCACTGAAAAAGTTGAATACTTACTTAAGTTGAATAGTTATTCGGTTATAAGGCGCAATAGGTTCACAAACTGAAAATTACGTGAAAATACTCGGTTATAAAACGCACCAAAAAGTTGAGAGTTAATAAAAGGATGTGATGAATCTAAGAACAATTATCCTTACATTATTGGCATGCGAACCAAACCGAAAAGTCACACATTTAATGATATATGTAAAAATAAAATCTAAAAGTTCACACCTGTAATCATAAACATACAACGCATACAAAGTGCACTACAAAAAGAAATTGAAACTTCATATATCCCCCGTCCAAGTCGTGGGCAACAGGTCACATAAAGGATTGTTAGACAGGTTGAAGCATAGTGGGGGACCCGTTCCTTCGGGCCGCTATGGAAGCCATGAGAACCTGTTTAGAACCTTGAAATACGCCTGGCAAACGGAGATATGGTGAAGCTAGATGGGCCGGTCACCCGTTTAGTGGATGACTTTGATTACACAAACCTTACAAGAAAGCCTCGAAACTCAACTGAAGGAGAAAGAAGTGTCTCACCGACGTCGATGACATGATGAAGTCAAACCTTAAAGAAAGCTATCCCTTTCTCACACCTAAGGCAAACACCATGTTAGCGAAATGTTAGGACAATGTACGAAACCGGAAACGGTGCAAGGCCTTCAACTGGCTACAGCTGGGGAGACAGTCACGAAAGAGTGGGGGATGTAGAGACATTTAGGACCAACGCCCCCACAGGGTAAAAGGGCGAAAGTCAGTAAGTCGGGAACGCCTTTTATACGCACATAAATTCAAAGGATTGTTACCGAAATGAATTACACTGGGCGTGAGCTACATAACGTTATGTTTCACACAGCAAGTACAGAGAATAGCGCATGGTCAAAAATGTGAATCATGGCTTGACAAGGACAGTTTCTAACTATACCTTAAGAGTTAACTGAAAGTCCCCATTCTTGTGGACGACACTCGCTGGGATTGTCACAGTCACATCAGGGTACTCTGGAATTGTGCAAGAAAAATCCTGTTTTCCTTGGCCCTGCGTCGAAAATGTGTAGGTCTTGAGACGGCAGACAACAGCAAACACGGAACAACGCGTGACCTTAGCCTCAGAAAAGGGGATTCTTGGTCTTGAGTAGGGATCACACTGAGTATCTGCTGTCAAAAACGAGAGGTGAAATAAAGACCGGGGCAGCTCTTTTTCTTACAACTTATCTGATGTGTTATTAAGGCACCAAACATGTCAGTGACAACCACCTATCAATCCTGATCTACCCCTAACTCCAAAAACTCAAAATGTACGCCATCCTGGATCTGTCAACTTAGATTTCAAAACAAATTTCCCTGAAAGTTAAAGTGGCCCAAATGGATTCAAAAATCCAGAAACAAACAAGGACCCGAAAATTTTAAAAATTTGGATACGAATGTTATGGGAAGCCCAAAACACAAATAGGAACGGCCGAGTAAAAGGACTAGTTAATCTTCCTAACTATACTTGTTCCTTACTATAATTATTTATAAACGAACAACACAACCAGAACATTTGTGGGAAAAAGGGGTAAGGGATGGGGTGTAAGGATCCCCCTGGGGGTGTTAGTCCCCAGGGTACTCAGTACGAGGTGGTAATCCCCCAAGGGTACCGAGTGAGAGGTGATCATGCTCTCTTGGGGGTGATAATCCCCCAGGATACTCAGAGAGAGGTGATAATTTTCTCTAGGGGGCAATAATCCCCCAGGGTATGGAGAGTTGATAATCCTCTCTAGGGGTCGAATCTCTCCTAATAAGAGTCTATGGGGTAAAGGGTGACCTCTATGAGAGCACTTGATTCCGAAACCCTCTTTATTAAACATCAATAAAGCTCAAAACTTTTGAACTGAAATTATCACTGTAAGGACCTATAAGACCTATAAGTTATTAATTATTTACAAAACCTCTGCAAACCTGATACCTTGTTTATTATTATTGTATAATTTCATTGTCAAAATTTATAAAGTCATCATTTGAAGTTACTGTTTAAACCTTAGTTCTCACTGCAATACCTTTGTATTCTAATACATGTACCAGAGCTACTTGTATTTCAAGGAACACATATCTACTTGTCTCATTTCATAGAGAGAGGGATAAACCAGGGAAGGGCCATGCCATCAAGACTAAAAATGGTAACCACTCGATAACTAAATTAAGCCACGAATCTCGAATAGGATAGATGATTGATATATGCTGAACAACCCAGCCACGATTTGGGTCTTTGACGTTTTTCATTCGCGCACTATTCGGAGAAATGTTTCATCGAAATTTATCAAACTTTCAGAGAAGCGTCTGTTAAAACGCAAATTTAATACCCCACAACTACAGCACATTAGAGCTAGCTCCACAGCTACAGCACATCGCCTAATGCTAGTGTTGTTCGGTTGGTAAAAACGTAAATGATCGATAATTCAACTTCTGTCTGGGGCCAAAATTTCAATGCAAGCCCTTGTTGTGCTACAACTTTGTCCTTAGAGGGTCTAACATCTGCCGGATGAAATTAAAGCCTCAGATAAATTCGAAAAGGTAATATTTACCAATTCGAGAGCAATTTTAACTATTTCTAGTGTCACAAGTGGCTTCACTTTGCCGAAAACATCTCAAAAGTATCCATTTTGTTTGCTTGTTGTGATTTAAAGGACCACACGCAACTAGTGTGCTTTGCGCGCCTTTGTGATTGTTCTTATCCGGGAATTTGCGGACATTCTCACATGTCGACTTGTCATACCCACGTGTGTAAAGTGAGAGAAACCTAGAAGATGGACCAAAGTGAAGTAACTTCCATTGATGTGACGAATGATAGCGAGAATAGTAACTGCTATAATATGCATAGCGCGTGCCTCCAGGGAGCTGTTCCCGCGGTTCTATAAACTATTTAGTATTCTGCTACAGTTTGAAAGTTCAGTTGTAATCGTGTCGAGTTGGAGAAAAGTGTTTCTATCGTTTCTGACACCGTTTGCGTCCTTCCTGATATTACAGTAACGTTGGTGAAGGATTGATTGACTGTTACGGGTCTCTAGTAGGTCGTATATAGCGGTTTCGCATCGAAACAAGAACTTCTCGAGAAGGTTCACGAGTGGTGAGTTCCATCGATTTTGGCAATATTTCTCATTTTTTTAAATAGGTATGTAATACTCATAACTTTTCTAATGATTTTGAACAGATTTGCCAGTGCAAAAGCACCTGTAGCAGGAAAAGTGGGAAATTTCGTGGATGTGGCGTCACGATGTAGAATGCAAGTCCTCTTCACGGTTAATTTCATATTTTGTCCCTTGAAAGCAAATATTTGGGAAACATAGCTTGATATAGAAAGGAGCCAAAACAATGTATAAACACATGGCAAATTACAGAGGTGTCAAACGCCAAGAAGCGACATGCATGCAGATTACAGCGGAAATCATGCAGACCTATGACCTGTAGAACTTTGCCATAACACGATCTAACGGCTCAATGCCATTTTAAATTTCTCCTTATAACACAACACAACACGAAGTGCCCTTCGTAAACATGTGTGAAGCGACAAAAAAGGTCAAGTGACCGAAGAGAGAACGGCAAATGTACAAATGTCAACTTCATTTTACACTGCTGGATTCCGATTGACTTCCTTCCCCTGGCACAATACCATGAAGCAGAGCCTCTGCGAATTCACTATTGGATTTATCCGTAAATCCTAGATTTCTCGTACGCTCGTTACACAACTTTAGCGTAGAAGTTGTAAGCCATATAACATGGGGACTTTCCTTACGCGGTGGACGTCCTCTGTTTAAACGCTTCATGTTCGTAAACAGCGAAGGAAAACTATCAAATATACGCAGAGTACAAACTATAAATTCTAAAAAAACATCAAGGAGGCATCTACAGCAGCCTGTCTGCGGATTGCAATGATACGGTCCGATGGTCGAACACAATCGGGGAGTACGTATTATCTGTTTACAGAAAATGGCGCCGGTACAGTGCTCGCTCGCAATGCATTTTGGTTGAGTGTGGTCCTTTAATCAAGCGTGCAACAGTTTCGTCCTTTGACTTATGCCATCCTTGGCCGAGTTTTTTCTCGCAAGGAAACCCAGGGGCATTCACCCTCATTATCCCAGTCATTAACCTAATCCTCAGGTTTGTACTGGCTATTCCCATGGATTGTACGTTCCCCAGTCAAGGTGTAGATATGCCCAAGAACCAAACCAATCCGCTTAATTTCTCCCCCTTCCTAAAAGTCAAGCCCTTGCCGAACCGAATTTGTTCGTTATGTCTTGTTCAAGTGGTCCCAGATAAATTTTGGACAAATTAGCTCGTTGCGTTGCTCTGGTCAATATGACATTAAACTTAGAGACGATTAGTTGATTGATCTGGTAAGAGCTGTGACTAGCTTTCTTCAAATAATAGTGCAGGTCTAAATGGGACTGAACAAACGAAATGAAAAATTGCGATTTATTTTTTATTTTAAAACTGTCACTTACCTGACGTTTTCCAAATGTTTCTTGTCTTTAAATCCTTCCACTCATTATTATCTGAATCCACTAATTCTCTGATCACCAGCTCGTACCCCTGAAGGTTAGCGGCACTGTGAGATAAAGCAACGGACACTTTCTCATCAAAATGTCCGGTAAAATCGGAGCCGAGCGGATTATCGCATGCTAGCACTATTACATTGCTAACCAATGCCTCTTTCTTTCTTAAGGGTGGAAAGTCAATTGTTGACTGCCACAGCGTGCATCGGAACACCACAGTTGTTTTCACAGCGTTTTGGGGAAATGTTATACAAGCTGCCATGGTATTCTGTAGCCTCCAAACTGCTCCGCTTTCGCCCACCTCGCATCTAAAATAAATCACATAATTAAAATATATACAGATCTGCTTATTCTATTTTATTTACGTCATACGAGAAGAGTCCACTAAAAGCGAAAGCACAAGGCTAAATGTATTTTTATCCATGAAAAAGGCCTGTGAAGAGGCTAGGAGACACGAGAAAATCCTTTGGAAGTCAGACATGCAATCGACTTAAGGTTCGACTCCCACTTCGACTATCTTAAGAGCTGAAGCGTAAGGCGAATAACGAGACCAAATTACTCGATGACAGAACCAGATATTAAACAAGGGAATATTGAAATATAAGGTTTTTAGCGATTATATTGCGAAAAAGTTATATCGAGGGGCTTTTCATTTTAAAGTTGGATGACAATGTATATTACTGTTAAGAGCACGCATATTGCAAAGGGTCTATGACAGACTTGTATGTAAGTAAGTAACTTTATTTAACGAGCGTAAAAACCTTTACAGTCATTGACTGATAAACTCGTACAAGCCTGCAGATGATCCTGGGACCACAAATGATCCCAGCCTGGAAATGATCCCCATATCGCACCGATCCCTAAACCGGAATTTGTCGCCTCGCCATGGGGGATGGAAATCTGTAGACATGAATTTGGACAGTGGGTATTTAAATTTATATCACTAATGTTTTATTTCGTTCAGTGAAACACAGAAAACCACGAGCACTTCGATTTTATTCAGACATGTCAATAGTATACTGACCAATCACAATAAAGTGAAAAAACGGCATTACAAACAAGAAACATTATTAGTCCAGTTCAGTGACAGTGCATTTGTCACCTCGAATGAAAAAAATTTAACTGAATGCCTCTATTCATCTAAAAGCATGAAATGCAACCAAAATGGCACAACCTTTTTCTCTGAGCATGAAGATGAAAGCGCCATCCATGAGTTAACTGAACTGATCGAAGGAGCGCTAACCGAAAAAGAATGCCTCGAGGCACAAAAGACCCCTGGGACTGACTGAATTACGGTTATGAAACTGGACAACTCTCAGTAACCCAGAGAAGAGAAATATCAAACTCATCCCTAAGAAAGACGCAGAACCCTTCTCTATCAAAAACTGGAAACCTCAAACCTTCCTGAACTGTGACTACAAAGTAGCGGTCATTTGCTAATGGCTTGAAACCTTCTCTTCCTATCAGTCTCATCAATTATGACCAGACTGGTTTTCTACTCGGAAGGTAGATTTATTTGAGAAAACATTCGCCTCATCATTTGCTATGGCAAAGGAGCAAAATATTCCAAGATTACTCTTGTTTTTAGATTTTGGAAACGTTTTTGACACGATAGAATGGTCATTCAATTCGAAAAGCCTTTTAATTTTTTGGTTTTAGTAGTAGCATCTTAGGTGGCTTTATCTTTTACATTGCTGCCCAGAAAGCTGTGTTCTGAACAGCGGTTGGGCGAGCGATTTCATTGAAATTCCGGCAAAGAGGTGTTCGAAAAGGTTGTACTTTCTCACCTTATTTGTTTGCTTTACCAGTTGAAGTGCTAGCTAAATCAATGCGGGAAAACAAAAATATTAAAAGTATCCTCGTGAACGGTAAAGAAATTAAGTTAAGTTAGTATGCAGACGATGCAACGCTCATACTGGAAGGTACAAAAGAATCCCTAAGGGCCTCTGTTAAAAGTGTTTGGTTTAAAATGATAAAAAACAGAAGCCCTTTCGATTGGAGTAAATAGTGGGAAGCAACAGCAATCTTCAATTATAACGAAAAACTAGATAAGGTTCAAGACGTTTTAAGTTGCTGAAAATACGGAATAGGAATACCATTTATGTACAGCTTTCGTATGTTCTTTTTCATTTCTTTTCTCTAGATTCAAAAAATATTTTGTACTTTTTTGTCCGTGTTCATGCCAACGAGCTCGAGCGCGTGTTATGCCCTTTGTTTTTTCTTTATAGAAAAATTGTAGATTTTTCCGAGCTTCGTGATAGCGAGAGATAAGAGAATCACATTGATTTTTCCGATGCTTGTTTTGCCTCACTAAGTTCGTGTTGAAGGCTTAGTTCTTTCTTTTCCTTTACTTTCGACCAATTTTTTGAGCTTTGCACCCTATTCATTTTTCCATTAATCATTGTTTGAAGCGTAGAATTTGTTTCTTGCACGAATGTCGTCTGCATTGCGTTTTCGACACCAAGTGAATATTGTTCGTCTTGTTTTTAAGTTGCTTAAATCCAGAGGCATGATGCGTGTAGATGGTAAATAGGGGACTGCAAAGGCCACCGATGAACAAACTAAGGTTTTGACCAACCACCTAAACGAATACAGAAGTTGGCGGATAAATAATATGCAAGATTTAGACAATTCGCAAAATTTTCTCGTAAAATAACACAAAATTAAGCAACATATAAAACAAGAAACAATGAAAAAGTAAAATCAATACATTAGAATGACCACGGAAGGTTACTTAATTTCATGAGCGCTCAAAACGCTCACACATTACACCTCAACTAGTGAACAAAGGGTATTTGGAAAGCGATCCAATAAGTGTAACTACAGTATGATTGTATTTTAGTTGCATTTGCCCCCTTAAACCGAAAACCTAACCGAAAAAGTCAACCGCAATATTTAAAGCTCTAACTAGGAAATATCTAACTTGTTCATATTAGAATGATTAGCACCAGTTCCTGGCGAAAACGGATATAGATCTAACAGTCAGTGTGAATGGCGATAATTTTAATCCGGTTGCCAAGTTTTCCAAATCCCAATCTTCACTAATTCTTACTGGTCTGGAGTCTTCAGTTTTGCGGTCGAAGAGTTTTCCATCTACAGCCCAAACTCGGATGAGTTTTTGCACTTTTTCCATTTCCCTGGCATTAGCCAAAAGTTATTTTCTTCTCTGTGTCAGGTTCTCGTTAATGTAAATCCTTGCTTCGACATCGTGTTGTACTGATTCAATAATCTCTGAAAGTTTCGTCGTCTTCAAGTTGAACCTAGCTTGGTAGAAGTCTCGTTACTTTCTGTAAGAGGTGAATCTGACGATCATGGGTGTGATGGTCGGAGTCTTCTTATGCAGTCGATGTACTATTTCAATATCGTGAAAGCTTATATTAACTGAAATCTTTTGACCTATTTTGATGAAAATATCTTCCAGGTTCTCACCTTCAGCTACCTTCGCATTCCGGTATATCGTAAACCTCCGGCGACATTAAATTTCCTCGTATATTGTTCTAGCGCATCGTGGCCGAATTGAAGACTTTCAACTAGCTGTCTCTGGTCGTAAACGTCGTTCTCCAAAGCGTTATTTTTTGAACGAGTTCTTCACTTTCTTTCTAGACTACTGCTACTTCCTCATCACTGAACTGTATCGACTCTTTCAAAGTTTCAATATCCTTTCTTAGCTCTTGATTTTCGTTTAGAATTTTTGCGACATTTGCCTGTATATTTATCAATATTTTCCAGATATCACCTCTGCTCGGTTCTTCTTGAGAGGTTACTTCGCGCGCTTCAAGGTTTCCCGATTTTGTCGCCATAGTTGCTAAAATCGAAGGGACGCTCAACCTCGTGGTGTCACTCTTCGTCGATGTCAACTTCTTAGTCGCTGGAGAGTTCTCTCCACTTGACGTGCTGCTTAATTGACTTCGTTGTCTCCTTCGGTTAACCCTATTGTTTGTCATTATTTAAGCTTTTCCGCATCTTCTTGGTTCTTAGGGGGCAAGGGAGGCGCTCTAGTGACACGCCGGCCCTTCGCCTCGACCAACTCGCCCGTCCCGGGGTCACCTGAGATGTGTGCTAGCACATGATGTTCACTGCATCCTCAAATTTGGAGAAAACTGTGAATTCCCAAGTACATTTGGTACCTTTTCGCGAAGCATTCGGCTCAGAAGTAGACAGTATTGACAGCAAATCAGTTTCATCAGCAAAATCACTCATACGGCATGCAAATAAATCTATCTAAAAATCACTGCGGTAACTCGAGCGCTTACTACATTTTGTCTAATACTTGTCATAAAATTAATACTTAAAAATCAGAATTTCGCTCGTAGAAATCTTGTTCACTTTCACAGAGGCCTGCTTCTATTTAGGACGCAAGTATAAATAGTGCACAGAGAAACGTTAGGAGCCGTTACCCCTCTGACGTACAAGCTAACTCATACCTCTACAAGAGGGGTGGATGCATGGACCCCCTCCGGGTTTTCGTTCTGTTAGGGCAGAGCGAAGTACTTTACAAGACAATACTGAGACAGCGTGAAATACTTTACAAGTTTTTTTGGTAATGACGTCATTTGATCCGCAACATTAGATCCGCCATCTTGGGTTTCACTATGTTTTTTAAAGAAAGTCAAGAAATAGCGGAAATTTAAAAAAGTCAAGAAATAACGGAAACTAACACAACATCAAGCCAGAATGCTATTGAAGTGAATAAGATGATTGCTATGGCAACGTCAAAAATGACGGAAACCCAATTGACAAATCAAAATTTCCGCGAAGAATACACCTTATTCAAAATGGCCGCAATTATGGCGTTCCGTTGTTTTTCTTGAGATTACCCCTTGTTGCCTCGTTCTTAAACTTGAAAAGAATATTTTCCCTTGAACGAGGCAACAAGGGCTAATTTGCAAGCAAACAAAAGGACACTAAAATGGCGGCCATTTTGGAATAACATGTATGAAGAAACAGCTACTGAAAGTGTCAGCCCTTTAGAGTAAATCGTAAAAACTATCAAAAAATCCTTTTGGGGGGGACATTCAACACCCCCACCTCTCCCTCTTGTACGTAAATTATATAGCAGATTCATACAAAAAAACTATACAGTCGACACTTGTTAACTTTTGTACTTTGGGCAGTATGTTTACCTGTTTTTATAGTTGCCTTTATGCGTAAGGCCTTTCTTTATTTTCACCTAGAATTATTAAAATCCATATAAGCATTTTAGACTTTTGATAGAGTCCACGCCATTCCTAACTTTTTGCGGTATCAGAGACCTTTAGATCCACGTTTACCCAAACCGGGAACGTCTAGAAGTCACGTGCCTAGGCCCCAATGTCACGTTTGAGGTTTTCAACGCACGTTTTCGACAAGAGGTAGGTTTTCACGTAAGTGATTTACCTGAAGTTTTTTAGCCTGAAATATATGTTTGTGTCACGTACAGATATTAAAACTATGTGGGGCAAGTATTTTTCTAAAAATTAAGTTGTAATTTCGTGAGAAAGGACAAATGTGGAGCTCTGTGTTGACGTTTGCAAAACAACACTGCACATGTTTGTAAATTCAATATGGCGGCCGCTTCGAGTGAAAGCATGCCTTTGCAGCATTTACCTCCCCTCGGTCGTCTGTCGGGCGTCTGTGTTCAACAAAATAGCTTTTTTTATTTCTATTGTTGTCTTACTTTGATTATATTCGATGCATGGGCATTACATCACCCAGAATCCATTATATCGTTCAAACGGCCCTCGGATCTAAATCAAAAAATGCGCTAACGGGAAACCGCAAACTTATAACGCCAAACTGCGGTTGGAGGTTCGGCGTAAACGTGGATCTAAAGGTCTCTAATTTGCAGTTCCAGGATCATTTTCGGGCCTGTACAGATAAAAAGAATAGTAAAATAAATTTTAAAGAAAATAACCTCTCTGTTCCGGCGCTCAACGTAGATTTTATCCAGTTCTCTGAGAGGGCCTCTGAATCGGTCTCCAGACTGTCACGGGATACTGAGACCTTAATCTCACTCTCTGACTTGGTCTGTGCCCACTCCATATGTTCCCTTGATTCAGTCTCACTTTCAGTATCACCCTCTGATACAGCTTCCGAGATACTGTCCCCTATAGATCATATGTTTAGAGAACAAATTATTTCAATTATTTGTTTGAAGGCAAACTTTGCAGGTTTTTTAAAATGCTACCATGATCAAATTTTTACCCTCTTGAATTTTTAGGGGGTTTTTGTCACTTGGCTAATATGCGTATTTTTTAAAACTTGGCCTGCCTACAAAACTTTTATGATTCGAAAGTATTACCTTTTGGTATTATTTCATTTCATCAAAACAGCATTCAACTGTTGCTTTATATACACTGTACCATTATCATACAAAAGGTATAATTTGAAGTGTTTCTACGATTTACATAAGATCAAACATACAGATTTTTTTATTCTCGTATACTTTACTTGATATACACCTTAGTTTAAGGCATTGGTATTAGATTTTTGATGTATACCACACCTGGTTCGCAGAATTCGTGTTTTATCACTTTTCAAGTTTTTCCTACATCGTTTCCATGGAAATATCAATTGCTTTGTGAAATACAAAATAACAAATTTCAATCCATTTTCAACGATTGGTGTTATTTTGATATCGATTCAAAAAAAAAAAGGGTTTTAAAACGCTAATAGACCATTTAAAAGTTGTCTGCTCAGTGACCTGGCCTTTGGATGCCAGTGAGGCTGGAGTTGACCTTGTTTTGGTACAGACCTCACTGCTTTTGTTGTGTAAAACAAGTTGTTCTGATGCTAACTAGGTGTATTTACATCACAAAAGCAGTGAGGTCTGTATCAAAACAAGGTCAACTCTAGCCTCGCTTTCATCCAAAGGCCAGGTCACTAAGCAGACCACTGTAAAATGGTCTATTGAAAAGGATTCGTCTGGTCCAGAAAATGTCATACCTACTATGATATTTGGGCAATTTTCGACTTAACATCTCCTCGATAGATTATCTCGAAGCGAACAATTGATTTAACAGCACACCCTCGAATTTAACGATAAAGGAGACGAAGGAAAAATACTAAATACTTTGCTAATGCGGATGGACCATGGAATGCAACAGTTGGCTACATCAATGTTTGTATTGGTACCATCCTGTCTCAAGCACGTTCAACACGGGGAGCAAACAGTTAAAAACCAAAACGTAAGTACTGCACAATCAGTTCACAGTTAGGACTAGCTACTCTTCTACAGCGGCTCCTTAATTAACTTCAAGAACCCTGAGTGACATATAGCAAGCTGGATAAGGTACAGAACTATCAATTTCGTACGGTGTACTGCACCAGAATGCTTGGGATGTCCCCATGTTTCCAAACCAATTGTGAGGAATGTCGGCACCGAGAGGAAAAAAGATTCAGGAAATGCCACTAGCAAACTACATGACTATCAGGTGACTGGTAAGAAAACTGAAGTTTCTGAAGGGCTGCAATATGGACCCGCTAGCTCGATCGAAGGGGGAAGAGTGGGATCTACAGCTCACACCTCCACAGTTGTGAAGCCATTAGGTCAATAAAACAATTTGTCACATGGGGTGGAAGGAGGCCTGGAAACGCCCCACCACTAAGGTCTACTTGGTCCATTGGGACGCACTAACCCTAGTGGAGGATGTGCCGTATCATTGGTGAGAGCTACGTGAACTGTAAAAAAAAAAATAGGTTTCGCATTGCGTACTTGTGCGTGCGTAGCGTCCTGTTTGTTTTTTTTAAGTTTACGAGTTGAGGGAATTAAACTGGGCAATTTATTGGAAACGGGCTTCCTCATCGGATAAGGTTGCTGTTCCTTTCTCTTCTTTCTCGAGTTTTTTTCCAACTACTCCCTGCACCTTCCCCGTTTATGCCTGCAACGCAGTTTATCTTTGCTAGTGTGTTTAAAAATAAGTAGTCTGCTTAAGCGAGTCCGTAAGCGCCGCTATTACGTCACTCTCTACCGTTATCACAGCGTTGTGTTTTTTACTTCTTTCCAGTAAACTCTCAGATATCTTACAAAAGATTCTCGCTGCTGAAGTAATGTTGTCCTCAAAGATAACAGCGGCAATGAAGGAATGAATATTATGATGGTAGCTGCAAGTATACATACCACTTTTTGTGAGATATATTTGGCCAGGTTTTCTTAGACAAAACAACGTTAAAAATCCATCTCTAGTTAACTTAGCGCGTAATAGAAACCAAAGTTGCAAATAATACCTTTAATGTAAAAGCGTTTGGTTCTTTTAGGCTCCGGAGAGTCTGTAAGAGGAACTGGTGCCTTTCTCTTTCCTACTGCATCCTGTCCTTTTGACCCCTCTGTAAAAAACGAAGAATCGAACAAACAGAGAAACATCTCACTTATTAAACTTTCATTTATGACAAAAAAAAGTTCTAATAAGCCTTTTTGAAAAATCCCTATCACAACGCTCTAAAGGCGTTAATTAACCAAGAGATTAAACACAAACGCCTGTTTCTAGACATTCAATATACCTAGACTAAGGGCGCTTACCATTAGTCAGAACTGACCGGCCAAGTCGGTCAGTTGGCAAATAGTACACGCCAGTCCGTAGAACTGGTTCTGGCGGAAATGGCCCTGCTCCTTGAGTAGGACCAGCTGGTTCTCTCGCTCCAGCGCGGAACGTGGAAAGCGCGGCAAATTTCGCGCCTTCTTAGTGTATGACTGAGATGTCTTGCATCTCATTCGTCCGAAATCTTTGTGGCAAGTTTGAGGATGGCTTCTACAGCTTCTGCTGGAATTTTATGGCTAATCAACCTAATAAATATGACAATTACTACCTCAAAAACGCCTTTCCTTAACCATTTTATCTCTGCTCCTACGTTGTAGGTGATCAAAAACTCTGTGCTTGGACTCAAACGTATACAAAGTTGCTAATTTCACTGAGAAAAGAAAAAGATGATCTCTTTTCCAAAGGCAAAGTACGTAAAAATGTAGCATGGCAAAGAGTTGCTGATAAATTTAATTCAACATCGCAAGTTAGAGTAACCTAGCTGGGAGCAATGCTCTAATAAATGGAAGAAGCTAGAGGAAAATATGAGAAGATTCAGGAACACAATGGAAAAACAGGGAATGACAAAAAAGACATGGAATTCTACGAAGAACTTTCCAACTTTTTTGGCAGCGACCGCAAAATTATTCCGTGTTCATCTGTTTCTTCCATGGCGGACATTCCATGCGAGGGAGATGAAACGTCGTCGGACGAAGATGCTCTTGCGAGAAGTGAAGCACCGAAGAAGAAAAGGAAGCGAAAATCGAAATCATCAGCCTCAGAGATGATCGAATTCCTACAAGAATTCATTGAAGACAAACAGCAAGAGGAGAAAGAGAAGCTGGCTACTCCAAATAAAATGCACAAGGAGAAAATGGATGTAATGAATCGGTTCCTCAGCATACTTTCAAAGAAGTGAGATTACCAGAATTAAGCCTACGTTTTTAAATTTCAAATAAGCATAAGTTTTAATATTTCATTTTTCCCTTATACGTAAGCTTATTGTTTAAACGTTGTTTTAGGGGATAAAAGTTGTAATTGGTTCAAGTGCTTCCTAAAAGACCACAGCATTTCTGTCTGATGAGAACTTGTGTAAAGTATTTAACAGAACAGCATAGTTTTTGTCTGATATGGCTTTTACTTGAAAACATGATTTACTTTTATTAAAGAAAGAACTATGCAGTTACATGTATATGATGATTTTTATGAATTTATAGCACAATTATTTACAATTATAGCACTAATTACATGTATTAGTGGTTGAGAAAGATAGTCATCTGGTTTCCTTCTTTGCAACAGCTTGTGGTCTTGGTACATAAGCTGGTAATTCACAATCGTTATGACCATCATCATTATTAAACTCATCCCAAAATTCGTCAATGTTCTCTTCATCAGTGAGTAAGCAAAAATTATGTAAAACACAGGCGGCTGCCACAATAGCGGGACACTCATCAATGTTTTCCATTTCAATGAATTTTAGCCTCCTCCATCTCCCTTTCAATAGACCAAAAGCCCTCTCGATTGTTTGGCGTGTCTTTGCATGCTTGTAATTGACTTCTTGTCCTGATAAGTGGTCATTATCTCTGAATGGTGTGAGCAACCATCTAAAAGGAAAATTAAACAGTAGGCTTTATACAAAAATGAAGAGTACTACTGAGCCCATCAACTGACAGGTGAGTTTGGGAAATAATAATAATAATAATGATCTAAATATATTATTATTATTATTATTATTATTAGAATTGGGTTACTAAATGAGAACACACATGATTCACTGCAACTCTGAGTTTCGTGCTTACGCACTCATCAGGCAGATTTAATGAAGAAAAACCCTAT
>OMLO01000909.1_pt1 | contig 21362 bp, 11 predicted proteins | sample 1674811 | NCBI WGS metagenome assembly OMLO01 (sample SAMN06265003, study PRJEB25207) | coral metagenome | isolation source: Coral host | place: Mexico:La Bocana,Puerto Morelos, Mexico | collected 2008-11-13 | reverse complement strand
AAGGTTTAAGCCTTCTCAGCCCTTCATGATGAGCTCAGGCACCAGCAAATAAACCAAAACACAGCAATTTAGCTATAATTTGCCCATCTTTGAGGTAATGTGGAAACAATTCTTCCGATCACAAAATGAATGTAAACGAGCTGACTGCAGTCACGCGAGCAGCTGCCATGTGAAAAAATATACGCATGCTGTACCGAGTTCCTCATCATGACTTTTGCTCAGAAAGGAGTGTTTAAAATCCCCCCCCCCCACCTCTCAAGTGTTAAATGAATTCTTCAGATTCTTATATATTTCCTTGACTATCGTGCCATCTTAAGAGGAAGGTACGTGGAATTCAAACGTAGGTGACGTTTGCGATACGTCACCTAATTCAACCAGATGCGGGCTAGAAATTACGTACCTCTATTTCAAAGCGATCAATTTGTTTTCGAATCACCTCTCGGTCTGATGTCCACATTAGTTTAAAGATAACCGCCGCTCAAGTTTACAAGGCTCAGCCCAAAGGAAATCACGGCCGCGAATGTGAAGAATCAAGCACGCGTGCCGGATCGAGACGGGCGATCTACAAGTAACGTGACCCGCAACAACGAAGGAACTCGACAAGAAAAGTATCTTGAACCATCCACGTGCGATTTTTCACTGTCATCATTAACTATTAACTTTCATTGACCGAGAGATAATCAAGTTTCATAAAATCCTCAAGCGTTCTAGCCGGCCGGGGACTAGTTACCTTTTTCCTCAAGTTGTTGGCCAACCGTTCCCTAATCTTTCCCCGTTTACCACTCCACCCTTTGTAAATAGCCAGCTAATGGTTTACTATTCAGTCCGATAAATGTTAGGTTGCAAAAGCTAGCGTAACAGCCACTGCGCAACCTGCAATAAATGTCTCTACATGCTGGCTTGTGTGAGCAAGATAACTACTGTTATGATCACCTGAAAGAGAAATCAAAGTAAACCGTTAATAGAGAGGTTAAGCATGCCGTTAACGGCAGACGGCACACGGCAAAGACAACTTCTGATTTTCAGTTTTTTTCCTCAATCCATAAGTAAAGACAACCAAAATGTAATAACGTCTCCTACTACTCATTGCAAATACAAATAATTTCACTCTACCGTACACACACCTGAACATGCTTAACCTCTCTAATAAGCAATGCAACTGCAACCTACATTTTTTAAGCCTATAGGAAATTAGGAAGCGGACTGCTTCGATATTTAAAACAAATTGCAAGTATAAACACTAAACTACAAAACTACGAAGAATATCGATACGAGAACAAACTTTCACTACATGCAAACAGACAAAGTGCGGCATCTCAAAACAAGAAAAAAAGGGACAAGAACTTACCTTGGAGACTGAAAGGGAGGGAAATAAAAATGAACTTTCCCGAGACCAATAAAAAGCCATGAGATTGTGTAGAAGGAGAGCCGTTGTAAAAAAAAAAAAAATCTTGTTCAACCAATTACCGTTGTATAACTCATGATATTTATATTGTAAAGACAAGAACAAATAAGCATAAACAAGCAGATGTACTACTTTATGTCAGTGATGGTTGTGGCTTGAATAACTATTATTCAATAAAGTGCAATAAACAACAAGAAAAGTATTGTGTTTCAAGGGCAAACATATGTACTTAAGGTGGCGTCGACAAAAACGAGATCGGACCGGATCGGACCGGGCTGGATCACGGATCGGATCACAGAAAAAAAAAAAAAAAAAAAAAAAAAAAAAACAAAAAAAAAAAAAAAAAAAAAAAAGAAAGAAAAGAAAATCCAAAAAAATCAAATCGTCTATGAGTTAGCAATAAATAAAGAATAAAAGTGGAGAACTAAAGTATGGTTAATTAAAATAAGAAATGTTGCGTTACAGGCCAAATCCTTCTCGAGTGAGAAGTTTACATAGGAAGGAATTTTTTTAAGAAGACAACCTTGAGAATGTCAGAGAACTGAACAAAAATGCACAAATTAGCAATAGATTTCAGTGTTAATTACCACACTTATTGTATACTCGGTTAACAATAGATTAATGTATAAATCGTATATAAGGAATCGCAAATGTGTTGAGGTCTTCGATTACAAACTAAGTTTGTTGGTGTTGCTGTCTGTGCAGTTCGCGGTTAGATCTCCGTATCCAAGAGTGCAACGGTTCTTCCTTGTCAGCGAGTGTCCCGTTGATTCATTCCCCCACAAGTATCGTAGCATTTGTCAGTGTTTACCCGTTCTACGTACGCTTAGATAGAAAAACCTACTGTTACACAACCTGTGCGAATCGATTAGTTATTTAAATTAAAAACTTTTCTTTGCTTGTTTGTTTTTGGTTTTGTTTTTCTCTCTTAAATCTTGTTGATTTAATTGTTATTTTTTAATTGCAATTTAAGGGAATTGCATTGACCAAGTAAATAGCTACATCTGCCAGTGTGAAGCCGGTTACACAGGTCGAGACTGTGACATAAATATTGACGAGTGTCAGTCATCCCCTTGTATTCACGGTAAGGTGATATTTCTAACCAGTTATTATGTCTTGATAATATTTGTCGTGGGCTTTTTTTTTTGTCATTCATAGGTCTGAGTGGTGAAAAGTCCTATCTTATTTTTCTTTTTCGAAATCTACGTTCTTATTCGTTTTCTTACTTCTTTGTTTATTTTAAGTTTAAGGCTGTGACATTTTCCAATGGAATAGAACTAGTATTTTGTCCGTGGATTAACACGCGTTTCGCTTCGTTTCGAAGAAGTCTAGTTTTTCCTGACGTTTTGAAAGAAGCAACCGCCTTGAATGATTTAGATGTACAACTCTGTGTAGTTCTAGAAATATCCACACCTCCCCAACGGCAGCCCCCCCCCCCCCCCCCCAACACCACTACAAAATTCGATTAAGCTTCATACACTTCTTTAAATGTTTTGTCCTTAACAGGACATTTGTGGACATTTTTTTTTTTTGGATATCAAGGAATATTGTAGGTCACAATATGTTGCGCTAAGGCAAAAAAAAAAGCCGAAATAAGAGAGGCATTTTTTGATGAACGTATCCTTAAATGACTACCCACCCACCCACATCCACCATCTCATGTGATCAAACGACTGTTACTAGAATGTTCCCTTATGAAACGACAAAATTTGAATTAATTTACTCATAGGCTTTATTAATAGGGGTTATCAACTCTTAAGATTTTTAAATCCGACGCATCGAAATTTATTTTACAAGGTACTTGTGCTGACCTCGTCAACGGTTTTGCCTGTACCTGCCAAGCAGGATATAACGGTTCACAGTGCGAAGTGAACATAGATGAATGTCTTCTCGTCTCGTGTGGAAGTGGTAAGATTTTTTCATGTTTTCCTCTGTAATTAAGAGCATACCTACCCTCCTGCCTACATCATTCATACTTTTTTTGAACCTATCCGATCTCATCTCAACATTTTGAAAAGATAACAGAGCAAAAGAAAACTCAAAAGCTGTTGCATAGTACCTGTTACAAATATTGTTAAACAGCTTACGTAGTAATATCTGGGACTAAAAACGATTAACACGCGTACGCTGTAGGTGTTTGCCCGTTTGATTTTTGTAGTTATTTGTAGATATAAATCCTTTCTATTAGTTTAAGACAATTAACTATTTTTTGCGCGATCTACAACTTTCAAATATCAGATCGAGGTGTACTTAAAAATACTAACATCGTTGTCCTTTAAAGTATGCTAGCGCTTTTTATTCCCCGTTGAGAAATAAATAGAGGTCTCGGAATTACGCATGGTTTTGATTTAATAATTACATTAAGTGAAAATAAAGAAACTAGTTAGATACCTGTATAGGTTTTGTTTTGTGTGATACGAAGACACTGTGCAAATGGGTTTCTCGCAGAAGATTCTCTCTGATCTAGTACAAGGTAATCTAAAGAAGGCATAGCATTACGCTCATCATGCAAAAGATACTTTCCACGTACCTTGGAGTTAAATAACATTCAGGAATCTATATAATTACTAACCAACTGTTCTTCGTCAAACAATGAAATTCGTTGAGAAATGAAAATGAATCTTGTGTGGTAATTTGCCGGGAATATATGGGCTGAGGATGTAGACGAGATATTCCGAAGATGTTATTAGTCGGAGAGAAACATATCTTAAAAAATTAATAAATTTTGAGTGATTTTTGAACATTTGATAAACATATTTATATATAATAAAGAACTAAGATTTTATGATTGTTAATCGCAGTTACACGCACAACTTGAGCAGTTGTGAAATTAAAGCCTGAAAAAAATTCAGGCCTGAACGGGCCTCTGCGATACCGGTGCAGTGCTCTACCGACTGAGCTATCAAGCCATTGGAAGCTGGTCGCTTTGTGAGTTCGTGCTATACCCGTAGAATGTGAAAGATCAAAATGAATATATGAAAAATAGGTCTAATTTGAAATACTAAAACACCTTTACGTCTGCTGTGTTTGTTTTAACTTGTATTAACATAATAATGAAGCAAGTCTAATTGCTACAAAGAAGGCGTAATATACCGGTAGCATTTTTTGTTTCCGGTTGCATCGTTGTGCCCGACCAAATGATGGTTAGTGCCAGACCATTAAACCTTCTAGTCTCATTGTCCATATAAACGTAATCTTTTTTTTTTTTTGTTTTTGTTTTTCTTTTTTTGGCTTTTTTTTAATACAGGGACGTGTGTTGATCTTGTAAACAACTACACCTGTGTCTGCAACGCCGGTTTTACAGGCCGACACTGCGAGATCACAATCACTCACTGCAGTAAAGATTCTTGCTTTCCTGGTGTACCTTGTTCCAAAAATGGGCATTCCATATCTTGCGGGTCTTGTCCGTCTGGTTACCAAGGAGATGGAAAAAATTGCAAAGGTGATAACCTTCTTTGTAATGCAATTGTTTAGTAGAAAATAATGGACCAGGCTCAGGTTTCATCTGTGTTATTAACCAAAACGAAAGTAAAAGAAAAAAAAAGTAAATTAAACCTACGAACTAGGCTTATAGTAATTCAGATGTGCCTCATTAAAACAAACACCAATCATCTCTTATCTTGTATCGAGGTGGTGGTAAGAACTTCCTTAAAAATAACTATCAAAGCAATCGTTGTTATTAATACATGGCTTCGTGCAAACAAACTATAATAAGAAACCCTGTAGGGCTTAAATGTTCCAAAACGTAAAGTTATCACAAGGTCTTGCACCTGATAAAACTGAAACTTCCGAAGGACAAATATATATTTTTTATTTTAGAAAATGATGACGTCACAAAAAAGCTAAAAATTAAGTTGTACTAATAATTGTAACAGTTTGGTATTTCTGTTACTATTTATTTGTTATTTATTTTTATTATTGTTATTATAAACATATTCGATAATTAATTTTCTATTTGTTTTGTGATCTTCCACCCTTAATTAAGTGTGTAAATGTTAAAATTAAGTAAATTACAGCAATTCCTCATATTTTAAATTAATAAACAAGGGCCACCAAACTAGTTAAGCTTTTTTGTTATTTTTAGGGACCACTTAGGGCTGGTTCACATTAGCGACGGAAGCGACGGAAGCGGATTCGTAAGCGAAGTCGGAATCGGAAGAAAGTTCTGATCTAGTGTGAATCGGCACGACGGAAGCGACGAAAGCAGAAGCGAAATCGGAAGAAAAAGAAACTCTTCTGATCCTTCTGACTCCGATTCCGTCGAGCTTCCGACTCCGCTTACCATTCCGATTTTTGATCCACACTGGATCGTAACGCTCCTTGCGCTTCCGATTCCGACTCCGCTTCCGATTCCGTCGCTAGTGTGAACCAGCCCTTACTGGTTTTTTTGTTTGTTTTTTATTAATTCAGATATTGTTTAATTGTTAAATTGTTTTATATTCTTTAATTAGCTAATCACCATTAAAGTACAAATAAATCTTGTTGTTGTTATTATTAATAAAAACATGAGGATCTTTTCCGTATATTGAAAATAAGCAGAAGTGGAAACCTCATCTTTGCCCTTTATGGGAAACCTTTGAAGCCTAAATTTCAGTCAACATAAGGAACATATGCAGACGCAGTAGATTGCTGCTAAGTATCTCGTTTTGTTCACTTGTCGCGAATTGTCATGTTCACAATGTCAGTTTTAATTAAACAGTTTTCAGGTTGAAAATATATTTCTGTTGCCATGAATATTCTTCTTTCATCTGTGACCCATTAACAGACATTAACGACTGTGCCAACCGCACTTGTCATAACGGCGGATCATGTGTAGATGGTGTCAACAACTACTCATGCAACTGTTTAGCAGGTTTTACTGGAGACCACTGTGAGACAAGTAGGTTTTCCATGTGGTTGTATTCCTTCGTTTACTTTAAAATTGTGGTCGCCTCTCTAACCTTTATTTTTCCAGAGTGCACATGTCATCGAGAGCTTTTCAGCTAGAAGGCAATTTATTCTGGTTTTAATTTCCAACAACAGACATAGATGAGTGTGTAAATCACATGTGCAGTAATGGTGGATCGTGTGTAGATGGTGTCAACAATTATTCGTGTAATTGCCAGCCAGGATTTACAGGAGATCGCTGTCAAACTGGTAGATATTGTCTCACACATCTTTTTTTCTTACTTTTGGTTTTTATCTATCTTTGTTATCTGGGTACGCACTGATCATTTTCTCTGTGATATTGCAACTATTGTTTTACAACTTTTGTTTTCTTTCGTTTTGTTTTTTTTAAAGTTCTTTTTTCGTCCTTTTTTTGCTTATAACCATGGTATTTGTTACTGTTATGCCCCTATTAATATATTAATATAATACGTTTTTAGCCAGTTACTACGCTTAAAACGAACAAGTTGCTTACAGAATCGTCCAACGAGATTGAAACACTTATTATACAATGTGTCTCAGAAACAGTTTGATTTTAAAGGAACCTTTCCGTTTTCTTGTATAACCCTCTTTAATCTATGTCCCAATAACAGACATTAACGACTGTGCCAACCGCACTTGTCATAATGGCGGATCATGTATAGACCGTGTCAACAACTATTCATGCAACTGTTTAGCAGGTTTTACTGGAGACCACTGTGAGACAAGTAGGTTTTCCCTGTGGTTGTATTGCTTCGATTACTTTAAAATTATGCGTTACCAATTGTTTCTAATTGTTAGATTTATCTTCAAGAGCACATTCACAGCTAATAGATCAGTATTTAATATAGCGGATGATCTCTACAAGTGAGCTTCTCTTTTAATCAATGTCGGCTCTCCAACCTGTTTTTTTGCTGAGTGCGCATGTCATCGAGAGCTTTTCAGCTAGAAGGCAATTAATTCTGGTTTTAATTTCCAACAACAGACATAGATGAGTGTGTAAATCACATGTGCAGTAATGGTGGATCGTGTGTAGATGGTGTCAACAATTATTCGTGTAATTGCCAGCCAGGATTTACAGGAGATCGCTGTCAAACTGGTAGATATTGTCTCACACGTCTTTTTTTCTTACTTTTGTTTTTTTATTATCTATTTTTGTTATCTGGGTACGCACTGATCATTGTCTCTGTGATATTGCAACTATTGTTTTACAACTTTTGTTTTTTTTCGTTTTCTTGTTGTTGTATAAGTTTTTTTTCTTTCTTTTTTTGCTCGTTGCCATGGTATTTGCTACTGTTATGGGCCTACTAATAGATTAATACAATATTTTTTTTTTTTCCAGTTTAAAACGAACAAGTTTTTTACAGTATCATCCAACGAGACTAAAACATTTACTATACAATGTCTTTCTTAAACAGTTTTAATTTTAAAGGAACTTTTTTCTGTTTTCTGGTATATCCTACTTTGTTTGTTTGTTTTGTTTTGTTTTTTTTTATTAACTAATTGCTTTTGCTCTTGGCGTATCATGGGTAGGTGGTTTCAACAACTACTCGTGTAACTCTCTGCCAATTTTCACTGGAGACCACTCTTAAACAAATTGAATTTTTTTTTTTTTTTTTTGTAATTGTCGGTTTTTTTGGATTTAATATATTTATCCTGACAGACATCAACGACTGTGCTAGCGGCACTTGTCATAATGGCGGATCCTGTGTAGATACGTTTTGTTTTACTGGAGATCACTGTGGTTGTGTTTAACTTTCCGCTAAAGACTTTTCCATGTTGATGGATGTTACTGACAGAAAAAAGGGAATAGGTATACTAATAATACGTACGTAATATATTGAACACATCACTCTCCCGAGTTGGATTGCGTGTGAAAATAAATTAATACTTTCTTTTTTAAACTGTGAACAAGCTCCTGATAAGGTCTCAGAGCGAGCTAGCCCAGTGTGGTCTGGGGTGATAGGAGCTAGTCGAGGGCGGTCTGGGTAGAAAGATAAATCTGATGCCGCCGATCAAGGATAGCATAATCTGCTCTCTTTATCTGATTGGTAGACATCTCTATTTTTTGAAAGCTGTGAGAAAAAATATCAGACCTATCAATTTGTAACAGCGGAACTGTCCATATCCGAGTTCCATTTTGCCTATGTTTTTTTTTTTTTCTTTAACGATGCCTTCGCGCAAAGCCTTTCTTATGAAAAAAAGTTTGATCGACATGCAAATGAACCCGTAGGCGGAGCTTATTTTTACATAATGGTTTCGCACGAGGAATCGTTTTGAAACAGAGGCAAAAGGCAACTCGGAAATGGCCTATTCGAGAATTCGAGAATTTGACACAAGAGTTTTCTCGTATCTCCCGTTTGAATCATATGCTGAAGCTATGCCTGGCCTAACTCCGCCTCAGACGCGGGATGTTTTTGGCATCCGCCTGACTGGATTCGGAAAGAGCTCCCACGACATCAAGGCACATGCAAACATATAAAATCGACCATTAGGTTATAAGTATTATCGAAACAAGACTATACGTAAACGAATCTAGGTGGAGCTTTCTTTTTTGTTTTGGTGTTTTTGTTTTTGTTTTGTTTTTTTCAGACCATGTTTATGTTTCTCAACTCTTGATAATGTTGCATTGAATATCCACATGGCTTTAGGTTCTCCACGTGTATTATTTACCAATTGGACATAAGATTATCTCTTCACAGTTTTTTTTTTTTTTTTTTTTTTTTATTTATTTATATATTTTTTCTTTCCCTTTTTTTTTTTTTTTTTTTTGACCAGGTGCTAAAATTTGTCTCGCTTACCGGGCAGGGTAGCTTACTAGACCTCTTTATAACTCAAATGTCTGTGTTTCATTTCTTGTTAAATAAGAGCTACAAGTCACTCCAAATCTGTCGACGAAGGCACGAGCCATTTCAACCAGGACTATTGCATCAATCCATACCTCTTCCAGTACATTGCAAAAAGTAAGTCCTACGTCTTCTCTAAAGCAGCGTTCCACATCGTCTTTAATAACAGAAGTTACTCCTACCAGCGATGTAGAGAGCAAAACAACTGGTCACTCACCAACAGAAAAACCAAAGACAGGTAATTTTAGATATATGTTATTTTTTGCTCTTGTCAAACCTCTCAGGACGGATAATATAAATATTATTAAATTCTCAACCTCGGATAATGCAATCGGATTCGTTCGCTGGATCTCGTTTACTAGCCATTAAATCTGTGTTTGACCTTGTATGGAAATGAGAGCGGCAATTTTCGCTCGGCACAATTGTTCTTTATCATTATCATTATTATTATTATTATTATTATTATTATTATTATTATTTATTTTTATTATTTATTTTTATTATTTATTTTTTTTATTTAATGTTTTCACACGTCTGCGAGGAAGAAAGATGGCATCTTACAAATGTTCATTAATGAAATCCATAAGAGTAACAATAGATCGTTTTCTTCGCTCTCGCGGGGTTACCTCGGTGTAAGAACCTGTGAAGTTTTCCTTTGTTTTACAGCTATCGTTAAGAACTGACTGGGGGAAGAGAGTAACCAGCTACAAATGCACAACCGATTGGAATGGTCATCTTTACCAGATTTTTTAAAAAGACCTATGCCGTGTAACATTTTTAAACGGAAAATAAGAACTTTTTAATAGCAAAGTACTTTTAGCTTTTATTCTTAGAACATTATTCTTAAATTTTAGATCATTATACTTGAAATTTTAAATTTTTACCTTTTCAACTTATTTTTAACATTGTATCAGTTTTTAATTTGAGGACCTCCCTGAAAACCACAGCACGTGATGGGAGCCTCCTCTTTAAAAATTATTTATTATTATTATTAGGGTTAGGGGCTATTATCTTGTCTTCTTTGTATTCTTTGCTTTACGCCACTGGTAAGTGTTACAGTACAGATTCTGGTACCGAGGATAAGCCAACACGCGCTCATGGAATAATTGTTATAAATAACCGTCCAGAGAGGATTAGTGTGTCAATATACTGGCAACATGACTTGACGCTATTGTAGTCATACAAATCTCTTTTTAAAGGTTTTTTTAAAAAAAACTTTTTAGTGAGACTTTGGAATATAAAGAGACTTGATTCCAAAATAAACAACTTTACATGCAATGTACGTCCTATCAGCATGGAGTCGGTAATACTTTAGTAATACTTTAAACAAAGAGCTGTGATAAGAGGAACACGAGCCACCGATATCTTTTTCCCATTTTCTTATGGTTGATGCCAGCGTATAACGCAATCGTTAAGTTGGGTATTGCCGGAACTGAATAACATTACCTCTATTACTAATTCGTCTAACCTCATTTCGGCATCTCTACCTTCTCCATGCATCATCGAAGAATGATTGACGCTACAGTTTTAAGCGTTTATTGTTTGCTTATCATTATTGTAAGAGAAGTCGCGTCTGGCAGTAGCAATTCTTTCCGCAAATAACCACTATTGAAATATAACATATTTTTTTAGTCTTCCGGTGGCATGCACGTGCAAAGAGATTCATGAAGACACGATTGGTCATCGCGGTTATACACACACCTTAAGCAGTTGAGAAAAAAATTCAGGCCTGAACGGGATTCGAACCAATGACCTCTGCGATATCGGTGCATTGCCTTACCAGCTCAGGATGATCAATCATGTGTTCATATCTTTCTCCGCAGTTTAAATATACATTTCATATATTCATTTGCAATGAGATTTTTTTTCTTAAATCAAGTAAAAGAAAAGCTTGTAGGAATCAAAATTCGGATTCTATATCCTTTGCCACCATAGTTATAAAATTGATGGTGTAATGTACGCGCAGTGAACCAATATATCCTAATGTAAAACCATTAACATAAATAATTTCTTTTTAGAACTTATCGTGAAATTACACATCGAGATGAAATGGAACGATGACTTGGAGGATCGAAACAGTGCAGCTTTTAAAGAGTTATCAAGTGTGTTCGAAGAAGAGGTAAATTAAATACTCCATATACTACTGACTGTACACACGAAAAGGCAAAATCATAACTTTAATGAAGCTTACAACAGTTTGGTTGGGAAAATCATATTTTTGCTGTCAACGATTAAAGGAAATGTTATCCTTGGAAATACGGATTCCTTAAGGTCGGTGCCTACTGTTGCTAGTGCGCACACGTTCTGCGCATCACACAACGCTTCAGTTCAACCACGGCGCACCATGTTTGCTGTGGAACCACTCGCCTGCGGCTCGTGGTTCAACAGCCACTTCGACAATGTTATGATGTAATTTATCATCAATAAGAGGACAGACGCATAAATGGGAAGGTAAAACAATGTAACGGACACCGTAAAGTTTCCAAGATGAATGGCTTTGAAAAACGCGTGGTTATCCCTACATTTTATGTTAGCTAGCGGTTGCTAGTAGTATGGCAAGCATCGCAGCATGAATCAATGAAATGAAAACAGTAACGTAATGATCAGTCTATTGTTCTGTGTTTTTGTCTGTCTCTTTGTTTGTCCATTCCTGGTAGTACTGAACGTCCTACTGTTGGACAGACGGAGTAGACAGGCAGACTGGTAGACAAACAGGGAGATGAAAAGAGGCGAAAGGAAGGAAGGATTAAAGGACAGAAGTACAGATCCCATTTGGTCTGTTCTGCCACGCTCACCGACATGCTGATCGTGTAAAATATATGTGTATATTTAACAATTATTCTACGAGTGTGGGTAGGAAAGATAGAGATGATAGCCAACGAGGCACTTATTGCCGAGATGGTTAAGATGATCTCATATCCAACAACAGTGTTTTATTTAATTAATATGGAAAATTAAAATGCAAACAAAAGCATTGTGCATTATCCAATGACACAGCTTTTAGTAATAATAAAAATACATCTTAGATATTCTCTACTTTTAAACTCATTTTCATGTTGCATTTTGCAGATCCGTGAACAGTATTCCCAAGACACAAGCTTTGTTGATGTAGAAGTCTTGTCTTTCAAGTAAGTTAATTAATCCGAAAGAACAAATTGATTGCAATATTGTGTTTTTATTGAGCGTCTGAGACATTATTTCACAAATAAAGAAGCGTAAGCCATGCAATACACTGTGATAAAACATGACGGGTATTTGAGAAAACGAGGAAAATGTAGAAAACACGAGCCGCAGGGAGTGTTCTCAAATGTCCGGACTCATTTTATGATATAGAGATAATGAAGCGAAAAAAACAACAATAAAACACGCTTTTTCTAGAGATATTTTAAAATATGGGTTTTTTACCGATCAGAGCGCGAGCATATTAAAAACAGTTATATGCAACTATCCTTAAGATCTGTTTTATTCGTAGGTCGGGAAGTGTTGTGGCAGTATTTAAGCTCACATTCCAGAGGAAATTGAAAGAGAAGGAAGCATTAGCTCCATTGAAAGAGGGTATAAAAGATGGGAGAATGGGCTCTCTGAGTGTTGATCCTGATTCTCTAGGCGTTAAGGAGGACAAAAAAGGTACTTAGACGCTTAATGTTATTACTATTATACTTTTTTTTAATCTAAATGCTATGTACTGGCTGGAGGGGAAATATTTGGCTTGAGGTTCATACGAGAGCCAAATACTTTCCCGTCTGGCCCGACCTAACTCAGTCAATAAGCATTTTATCATATAACCACTTACTGTTGAAAGTCTGTTTTAAGCTAAATATGACGCGACTTTACAGTATCAGACGGCCGCACGCGGGACAACTACAAAAAATATGCCGTAATAAAGCTTGTCATTTGTTTTCAGCGAGTTAGCGCTGGTGGTAGTGTCCCACTAGAAAAAGAGTTAAGGCTGGCTGGCTCAAATCGAACCATCGTACTGCGAAGACCAAAATATTCACGATCGCGAGGAATGAACGTAGCCTCTTTAAATCACGATCAGCGGAAGCGTGAATAACTCGCTTAACCAGAATGTACGTTGAAAGTTTTGTGCGGAATTTTAACCCATCAAGCGTTAGCAGTTTCGGGTGCAATCTGACGTAGTGTACCCTCGCACGGTGTTGATTTGCATATAGGTAACAGTTCCGCCCCACCCCGACCGAGTGTTGTTTTTGTAACACAACACCGCTCGTAGTAAAGAGTCACGTTCGCGTACATCTCATTTACATTTTAATTATTTCCTCTCATCTCACGTTTGGGCCGCCTGTGCTGGTTCATGCTTTAACGTGCACTATCGAGTTATGGAGTACGCGGGAAGTTTAGAGAGCACGTAAGAAGCGTAAGTATTGCCCGAGGCGATACTAGATTCGTGAGTGCTCTCCAAACTTCCCACATGCTCCGTAACTCGATAGTGCACAGCTAAAAGCATCAACCAGTTGTTTTATAAAATAGCCGGTGGAATTGTGCATCAAATCAGACGCGAAAAACGGACAACAACATCAGAAGTGATTGTTTGCTGTAAGCGAAATATTAAGGAAAATAGGAATTGGTTTTATTTCAAATTTTCTGTTGAAAGCTCGAGTTTTATTTTACTCCAGTCTAAATATAAAATTCTTTATTTTTAAAAAAGAAATAACGCTCAAGAATGGCGTTTTAATTTAACAATTATTTCCGATCCTGATTAAATGCAAAATCATCTTAACTACAGAGAAGAAAACGTGCGTTTTTACTGGTTAATTTATAACACGCCACATTTTAAGTTTCTGTGAGAAAACGTTCAGTCCGCACAAATTCGAACAAACAGTCAAAATAAGTCAAAATGCTTAATAAAGTACATCGATTACCGAAAATAGACCGTTGCAAAACGGTTTGAGTAAACACTGAAAACAGTATGACAGTAAATGTCAATAAGTGTGGCTAAAATTTGATCCAAGAGTGACGTGGACATTTTGAAAGGTGCAGTTGTTGAAGAAAGATCCGAAGCCGCTTGTGGTTTTCTCAGTTGCCGTGGACACAATGATGTTGTTTTCCTGTACTTCTTTCTGGATGTTTATGGCGGTGACAGCAAAAGATTCGTATCTGTCGGATGTCAAGCTTCTCGAAAGGACTTCGCTGCTGGTGCGGAGCTGTGATGTTGAGGGCTGCGTGTTGTAGTGTAAAAGACTCTGCACGCAAGGGTGACCAGATTGCCATTATGTAGCAGTTCTGTACACCAGCATTCGACCATAAAGTGATAGCGGTGGCTCTGACGATGTGGTTGGTGTACATTTTGGAGAGTTTCACTTCCTCACTGATGCTTTTCATCATCCCGTCGAGTTTTTTGCCACCAATTGGTAGGGTTTCGAACCAAACTTCATCGTCATAATTCTACTTAGAATTCTTTCTCGGATACTGAAAGAAAGCATCACACTGAGGATTGAGTTTGGCCATGTAAAACTTCAAAGCTTTGTATCTGTCGTTCTCTTCAGGTGTTTCGTACATTCTTGCCAACCTCTCGCTGCTGGATACATCACTCACTCCCTCCGGGATGGTTTTTTGTCGCTTCATCATACGCCATTGTAACAAATCTTCTTCTTGACGCTTCAACTTAAAACTTGAAGCTCGTTTTCTTCAGCTGCCTCTGACCTTCTCTTCCTCTCCGACATAAGAATAAAGCAACATGAAACCACACATTGCGAAGGAGGGCATGTGGACTACTCAGTGCAATGGCTGGCGAGGTTTTCAACTTCATCAATCTTCGCTCTTTATGGCTGGCTTGTGGGTGACATTTTCCTTGCCCTGGCGCTTCAAACGGACTATCTGAGCGTTTAACACTTCATTTGATCTTTTAAATCGAGGATCTGAACTCAGTTTGAGCCCTCTGCTTATGAGTGGTGCATTCAGGAATCTCTCAAAAGAGTGCCGGAAACCAAGGACAGTGGATTTGCTGTAGGATTCCCCGGACTTGTTCCTCGCTTCGACATAGAACCTGCGCAGGCTTGTGTCTAGTTGTTCTACCGTCATGTTTTCCATCGGAGTTTCTATTTGTTTCTCATTACACCAAGCTAAAATAAAAACAAGTTTTCTTTGAGTTAAAAAAGAACCATTTAAAAGTTATTTTCGTAAAGGAAAACCAGACAGGAAGACTGTTATCGCGCTACATCTGTAATTTAATGTAATTAAGGTCATTCCACTGAAATAGAACCTGCAATGAGATTTTTGTCAAACTTTGTCTATCGATTGTTTATATTATAGGAACTTAAATTTTGAAATAAAAATGAAGGGTCCCTATGTTCGTTTAGGAGTAACAGCACCTTGTTTGTACCCTATAAATCCTTGTAATAGCACCAGTACCATGATTATAGTCACGATAACATGCTTAAACGGAAAAAATTTAAGCTTACCTTTGAAGGTTAAGACAGACCAGTTTGTCATTTGGTTGGTTTTACCAGAGTGTCTTTCTGTCAAAATTTGTTGCATTTCATATAAGACTCAATGTCTTGCCTCTCTATGCTTTATCTAGTGATGACGCAGAATAAAAGGCAAAACACTAACCCACCCCTACAGGAATTCTTTTGTTGACTGCAGTGGACTTGAAATCTACGAGACGGTTTACGGACAAACTAGCCGATTCGCTGCAGCTGGAGTGCTGGTAACCATCTCGAGAAAACCGACTCAACATCCTTACTCGAAAATCCAACTCGAAATCCTAACTCGAAAATGATGGCCAGAAATTTCGGACATTTGAACCCGCGTGGGTGTCGGCGGTTTATTACCCTAAGTCTTAACTTTAAATTGCTGTACAAGAAAACTGCAGGCCAAGAAATGAAATGTCTCTGAATGATACTCGATTTTGGCAAACTGAAAAACAGCATTAGTTGTTGTTGTATTTTCCGTAATTCAATTGCGTCTCACATAATGTTTTGTAATTTTGTACGCCATTTTTATTATCGATTGGGAAAAGCCGCTACTGCCATGCGGGCTCAGATGTCCGAAATTTTCGACCATGCCAACTCAAAAATCCAACTGGAAAATCCAACTCGAAAATCCAACTCGAAAATCCAACTGGAAAATACAACTCGAAATCTAACTCGAAATCCTAACTCGGAAGTTAGTTTGTCTCGACGCAGATAACTTGCTTTCTTTCACTAAATTTAAAAAACGCTTCGATGTCAAAACAAATTTTATTTTTTATCACGGTGAGGCATCGTGCATAAAATCGTCAAGGAATGCCACAGAAAACCAAAATGAAGATAACAGACATTTCAGCACCTTTGTAGAAAACTTCATAAAAGCTCCTAGATCCAATAGATTTGCATACGAAATGGTGGTCAGCGCTAAACAAGCCCTGTTAAAAGTCAAGAGAAGTGGTACATGTGTCGAATGCAGCCTCCAGGACTCTAAGAATTAATGGGAGATGGCTTACAAACTCCCTTTCTGCAGTACTAAAGCTACCAAATTAATTATTCTCAGTTCAAACTACTTCACAGGCCTCTAGCGACAAATGATTTTCTAAATTAAATAGACATTAGAGAAAGTGATATCGAAGGTTCTAATGATACCAATAGTAATAATAGGCCTGAAGTTGGATACCTTAGCCAGACATATAGTCCTGCAAAACAAAGGAAATTCTCCCAAAAATAGAAAGATTTCCTAGTGTTCAATCCTCTTTAGTATCTTTTGAATCTTAAACCACAAAAGGAAAAATAAAGAAATAGAACTAAAACAAGTTCAATTCTAACCTTTTAAAAGGAAGCCATCTGTACACGAGAATATATTAATAATTTAGCCGAGAATTCGTAGTAATGACCTTTGTATCTTAATAGCTTACTAAATACCTTTATGTTAAGAGTGTTTTTTAGTAGTCTGCTAGTAATGTAATGTTTTGTCAGTACTTCGCTGTAAGTAAATGCTGTATTTATTAAAAAAAAGAAAAAAACGGAAAACACCAACTGAGCTGTCTCTTTTTTTGATAAAAAGCTATATTTCTTCTAAAATGCTAAAACAACACTTATCATATCCTGTGTAGTAGTAGCGGTCTCCGGTCATTTTAGCGCAGTGACCTCAACAATTTCGAATGATCGCTCATCCGACGGGTGATCAGTTGAAAGCTTGCTCTGATATACTTTTCTGTGCTCAGAGTAGAACCGGTGGGAGTATAGCCGGCGTCTAGTCTTTCCAACTTTGACGCTAGTTTAGGTACTCTCACTGCAACGGCCACAAGGCGTTCTAACTGTAGTTTTTTTCCAAATACAAATCAGCATTTCGCATTTTAACCAGGCTTTGAGCTCTTGTTTCGTAATTTCTATTGGAAAATTGCAAAATTTCATGAGGCCAGATTCCTCTGGACTAAAAACCTATACCTGACTTAAAGATCCTGATTAAACTAGTAAATGAGAAATCGTAGGAGAAGTAGGAGTTTATATGGTTTTAGGGAACGTTGTCTCAAAATTAGAGACGTTCGTGTGGATTTTGAACCATGTTTCATGTTTCATAACTTGGCATCTGTTTGCTCTAAAACCATCCTACTTGATCAAATGACTTCTCTCAACGCGATCTTCCATGTGATGGTGCCAGTTTATCGATTGTGTAAAATTTGAAACGCCCTGGTTCCCTGTGCAATTTCAGAATGGTCTATTGGGTTTTTATTGCTTTCAATGGTGGAAAAATATATTAATCCAAACTTTTTCTTCTTTTCTTCTTTTATGTTCATCTTCACCATCATCATCATCATCATCATCATCAGAAACAAGAGGAAAAAAGTTTCCCTTAAAAACTGTTATTGGTGTTTCCAGTGGTGGACTTTTTAGTCTTGCTCTCATCACTATTTACCTGGTTCGCCGCTCCCAGCGCCGACGAAAGGCAAAACAAAGTTCTATGGACGGGATGCCTAGAGATGTTGCATTCCCAAGGCCTGAGAAATATGAGTTGGAAGATCAGAATGAAGATGTTGTTCGCTTTGAGGAAGTGCCATTGTCGGCTATTGGAGTTCGTTATGCAGGTTTGGGAGTCACAAACAAGGCTGCTTACTATGAGGAGGTGGATATTTCGAATGATGCTGGCCAATCTGAAGAAATCTCCAATGAGTTTTGCTATGACGAGAAAGGCATCTTCAATAAGGCCATAGAGTAAACCCCGAAAAAGGAATGTTGGAACATTTGTTTATCTTTCGCTCGCTATTATAAAATTAAAAAAAGGCGGATAGGTCGTTATAATTCGTAGTGTGGAATTTCTCCTGATAGAGCAATCTTCAATAGGCTGTTGAATTAAATGATCTACTTGCGTCAGTGTTTTGTTTGCTGAATCCTGCCAGTGTGCAATTGCTGTATAAAACCGGGTTGAAATGGAACAAAGAAATGGATTTATGCTCGAAAATACTCGGTTAAATTAATTTCTTTGCTTTAATCTTGCAGATACACCATTTTTTAGCTTTCGAATAATGCACAATCTTCTTCAACGGGCTTTAAGCGAGAATTTAAAACCCTGCTTACAACCCAACCAGTCAGCCAAACCTAAACATAAAGCGAAGGCAACGCAAGCAGCGCGGCATTCAATTCCGCGAGTTTTGATAGATTGACTGTACCATTAGTTTGGTTCACCAAGTGTGGTGAGGTTAATCCAAGGTGAACAACAGCCAAAGGAGAAGTGCTTTAAGGGATTCATTACAGTGTTTTAAAATGTGAAAAGTATTCTAGTCTTTTGGCATGCATAAGTTACAATAAGTTTGCTGATAATTGCTACTAGTTGCGTGTTAACTTTTTGTCAGTGTCCTGGTCTTAGTAAAGAAATACTAGCGTGCAAAATAAAAATAACAAAAAAAAAGGAAGCTTTTTTTAGCGTCATAACTATGATTGTCAAATTAGAATAGTGAAAAAGATATACTTGATGATATTTAGTGGGGGTAATAATTCGGTTTTTTGTTCTTTATAATCATTTGTTACAGTTTCCAAAAAGTGCAAGAGATGACTCTGTGCACTTTCTAGGGCCATATATATGCTAAGGTATTTGTCTTATCGCTGTGTTTTGAGCCACAACTAAGTTGTTACATGTAAAACTCCGCCTTTTATAGATTGCTTTTTGCTGAATAAAAATCATCCTGTAAGGATAAATCACATTTGTCTGTCTACTTTCCTATTCATTTAAGTTGCTGTTCAAGACTCTATGCATCGGTCTATGATGGATCGTCTCTTGTTGCTGTCGTGTTATTGGCTTAACCTCCTGTTCATTTTATACCTCAATTAGCATCTACTAAATTCTTGTGTCACTGGCTCCCAACGGAGACAACTGAACTAATCAACCATTAATGCCCTCCAAGGACGTCACAATTCACTGCGTTCCAAGTATCCACGAGTATGCGGGTTGTACAGCTTTTTAAATAGATTTCGTGACTTTGCCTCCACCGAAAAAAAAATCAATATTGTAGTCCCAACAGATGTCCGAGGTAAGTGATAGTTGTCAAAACATCTTTCTTTTCCCCTTTTCACATTTTCACAAAATTGTTTATCATGGATAACTTTTTTGTTTCCTGAGAAACAATCAGGGTATAAAGTCATAGACAGACGAACATATTGGTGAGCACATTTTCGTCACGAATAGAAAGCTGAAAAAAACTTGTCAGTGGTTTGTTACACGAAAAACTCGGTTCGTCAGCGGTTTCCGCAAGTAGTAATCAAAAATGCCTGATAGTAAGTATCATTCGGATTGGCCGTTTACCATCAAAAATTTACCGAAAACGATTCGGTCGAGTTCCACCTAATCATTTTTCGAAGATGGCGATGAAAAATTGCAAATGTTAGGCACATTTTCCACTCGGATATTTCGGCTGGAAACTTAGGAATACCTTTTTTTTCTCTTTTTTTCCGAAAATTAGATTAAAACACACAATGAAATATTATGGACAAATATAAAAACCTTCTTTCTGTGTTAACCCTCGTACAAGCTTACTCATACCCTCACCGTGATACAAGGACGGAGTGGATGGAATCCCCCCCGTCTTGATTAGCGTTCTGTTAAGACAGAAATAAACAACTAAACATTTATTAGATATTCATGAGCTTGCTGTAGAACATTATACCATCTTTGTTGCCGATGATGTCATTTGACGTCATTTGATCCGCTAGCTTGGATCCACGATCATGGATTTCACCATCTTTAAAAAAAAAAGAAACAGTCTAGAAACAACATAAATTAACAAAAAAGTTTATTTTTGGTCAAACCTACATGAAATTTGATGGTTACCATGGCAACGTCGAAACTGATGGACACACATTGAAATATTGCGCAAATTGACATAGTAACGTTTTCGCAGAGAATGAAAATTTTCTGATCTCAGGGTGAATCGTCTCTTCAAAACTTTAAAAAACCTAATGGTGGAGGTGGCATCCACCACCGCCCTTGTACGCGCGAGAGTTAGGAGTTACACTAGGTGTGTCGCAGCAAAATGTATTGCGCCATTTTAACTGTTGCCTAATACATAAATAGAGAATAACGCCTTATGTATTGCTCGGTCTCTTAACAATTATTCCACGAGCTAGAAACGGATTATTACGACTTTCTCGAAACCAAAAGGAACGAGTAAGAACCCAATCCCAAGGTGGACTGCAAAAGCTCTAAATGACTAATTAATAACAGCCGAGTTAATTGCTTAGGAATTGGACAGTTGGCTAGGTCTCCTCCCGCCCTGTGGTTCTCACATGGAAGCAACAAGGGTAAGAATGGTGCAGCCACAGGTTCGGCAGAATGCTCATCATTCGGGCAATAGCACTTGGGAGAAAGCATTTAAAAGGCTTCAAAACTAAATGTACTCTACTTTCTCTGGCGTTTTCCCGGCCAAAATGATTATGATTATGATATTGTAAACGTATATTGTAAACGTAAGGATGTCATCCCAAAGCTATTTATACAACTGCTACGTCGTACGTAACCCATTGTGTAAGAATACCAACATTGCAATTACAAATGTTGAAAGACAAACTAAAACTTATGACTAAAAGCTGAGTAAAAACTAACTAAAATATATAATTCTTACTACATTAGCACGAGACATTCAATGTGAAAGTTTATTGAGGATGCGTCAGTCAGTCATCCGATGCAATAGATATCCTGATTGCAATTTAAAACCTTACAAAGAAGAACTATTGTTTCCAAGAATACAAAGGTGTGCTACGCCAGATACGAAAAACCACTAAAAA